>Ga0209039_10000133_pt1 | contig 66224 bp, 48 predicted proteins | sample BogFormECP12_OM1_FD_188238 | JGI IMG/M metagenome (GOLD analysis project Ga0209039, IMG submission 188238) | Bog forest soil microbial communities from Calvert Island, British Columbia, Canada - ECP12_OM1 (SPAdes) (version 2) | ecosystem: Environmental > Aquatic > Freshwater > Wetlands > Bog ...
GTGGAGCATTTGCAGAATGAACTGAGTGCGCTGCGCGCGGAACGCGACCAGGTGCGGCAGCGCGTGGAGCGGCTGTTGGCACAACTGGACGCGCTCGAACTGTAAGGGTTGGCATGGAGGCAAGGTATGGCTGAGGAATCCGCCGCGGCGGGCGGCAATGCAGCCGGTTACGTAACCGTTGAGATCTACGACCAGGCTTATCATCTTTCCGGCCAGGACACGGATCACATTCGCGAACTGGCCGCGCGGGTGGATGCGAAGATGCGCGCCGTAGCCGCGCAGGGCCGCACCGCGGACTCGCTACGCGTGGCCGTGCTGGCCGCGCTCAATCTTGCCGATGAGCTGTCCCAGGCCGGCGGCGCCGATGCAAAGCTGGGTCATGCGCGCGCCGCCAACTTGCGCGGGCTGCTGGACGAAGTGCTTGAGGAAGAGCGGGAGACCGGGTCGTAGGCAGATGTTCACCGTTTTGGGCGGGCGGTCCCAAAATCGGCGGGACGAAAACATAGCACATCGCGCCTACCTCGCACAAGACTTGTAATTCCTGGCGCGGCTCCATACCATCCGCATTAGAAACCGGCCTGCAAAGCAGGTGGGTAGTCAACGCTGGTTGAACCAACATCCATGAACAGGGGCTCAACTCGACAATCGGTTCTGTGTGCCGTGTCCGCCAGTCCGGAATGCCTAATGAACCGCGGAGAGCTCCACCGTCTTAGGACGGGTTCACCAGCGCTTTGCTCACGGCCCCGTGGGCCGGATTCTACCTTCCTTCGCGCCTGAGGGTCTATTCTGGCTCAGGTGTATCCAGTCCTCTTCCACATCGGAGTAATTCTGATCCCGGCCTATGGCGCGCTGGCTGCGCTGGGCGTGTTGCTGGCGCTGTTTCTGGCTTCTCGCACGGCGCGCATTGCGGGTGTCGATGCCGGGCAGGTGTGGAATTTGTGCGTAGTGGCATTGTTCGCGGCGCTTCTCAGCCAGCGGCTGCTGCTGGTGCTTGTCAACTGGAGCGAGCTGCGTCATCATCCCTCGTGGATGATGGGGCTGGCCATGATTCATCATCCGCTGCTGGCGGCCGCGGGCGCGCTGGCGGGCGTGGGATCCGCGGTGGCGTATGCATGCTGGCAGCGGCTGCCGCTGGATACGACGGCCGATGCGCTGGCCGCGCCGCTGGCCCTGGGGCTGGCCTTCGAGCAACTGGGCGCATTGCTGGCCGGCTCGGGATATGGGACGGAAACTGGAGTGCGCTGGGCAGTGACTTACACCAATCCGCTGGCCGCGCGCTGGAGCGGGACGCCGCTTGGCATTCCGTTGCATCCTGTGCAGGCCTACGCGGCGCTGGCATTCTTCACTCTCTCGGTTTTTCTGCTGGTCTGGTTGCCAGCGAGGCGGCAGCAGGGCGATGTAGCCGGGCTGGGCCTGATAGGGATGGGCGTGGTTGTCTACATCACCGAGTTGTGGCGCGATCCGGAGGGCCGCGGCGCGTTGCTGGGCGGCGCGCTGGATGGGCCGCAGGCGGCGGCGATTGTGCTGGTGCTCGCCGGCGCTCTCGTGCTGCTGGAGCGCACGGGACCGGGCAAGGGTCAAGGTTTCCCACCCTTTCGCCAGAAAAAAGGCGGAAGGATGGGGCACGGGGCATTTGAAGGGCCACAAGCTAAAGACGAGGCCTCAAATGACTGAACGGCGCACGATCGAAGTGCCCCTGGAGGCTCAAGGGCAGCGGCTCGACCAGTTCCTGACCGCGCAACTGGAGGGCGTTAGCCGCTCGCGCGTGCAACTGCTGATGGAGCAAGGCGATGTGCTGGTGAACGGCGAGCGGGAGAAGGCATCCATGAAGTTGCGCGGCGGCGAGCGGATCGCTGTTACCGGCGAGCCGCATCCCGCGCCGCTGAAGGCAACGCCGGAAGACATTCCGCTGGACGTGGTGTATGAGGATGCGGACTTGGCGGTGGTGAACAAACCGGCGGGGATGATGGTTCACGCCGGGTCGGGGCAGAATGAAGATGCGCGCAGCCGGGGGACGCTGGTGAACGCGCTGCTGTACCGGTTCGAAGCTCTTTCTTCGACTGGCGGGGAGTTGCGTCCTGGCATTGTCCATCGGCTGGACAAGAATACCAGCGGGCTGATCGTGGTGGCCAAGAACGACCCTACCCACGCGGCCCTGGGAGAGATGTTTGCGAGCCGCCGCATCAACAAGACCTACATCGCGCTGGTGCACGGGGCGGTGGCGCGGGAAAAAGGCACCATCAGCGCCGGCGTGGGACGCGATCCGGTGCGGCGGACGCGCATGACCGCACAGCCACAGGAAAACGCGCGCTCCGCGCTTTCACACTACGAGGTGGTCAGGCGAATCAGCAATCGCTTTGGCAAGTTCACGCTGGTGCGGGTGCGCATCGAGACCGGTCGGACGCATCAGATCAGGGTACACATGGCGTCCATCGGCCATCCGGTGGTGGGGGATACGCTGTATGGCGGCGCAGGACAGCTTACGGACCAGGTGGCCGCGCAGTCCAAGGCTGCCCGGCGGAAGTCCGGGGTCCCCGGCGACGGGCCTTTGTCGCCAGGGCGCAAAGCGGAGCCGGAAAGGCTGCGGCTGGAACGGAACTTTCTTCACGCCGCGAAGCTGGAGTTCGCGCACCCGGTGACGGGCAAGCTGCTGGAGCTGGAGGCGCCGCTGCCGGAGGAGTTGGCGAGGTTCCTGGGCCGGTTGGATAGTGAGAGTACGACCGCCGGTAACAGCTGACGCGCTTGAACGGATTCGGACGGATGCGATGGGGCGGGCGCGGTTGATAAAATGAGGAAGCCATGACCAGAAATCTATTAGGCCTCGTGCTTGCAGGGGCGCTTTCAGCGGCCGCACTGGCAGCGCAGCAACCAGCAACCCCTCCGGCAGCCGCGCCCGCGCAATCGCCGGCGACCCAGCCTGCCGAGCAGGCCGATGTAAGCGCGCCCACCATCAAACTGGGCGTGAATGAGGTCAACCTCATCTTCACTGTCACGGACAAGCATGGGCACTACATTCCCAACCTGCGGCTGAGCGACTTTGCCCTGGCCGACGACGGGCGTGAGCCGGCCAAGGTGACCTCCTTCCGCCAGCAGATCAACCTGCCTTTGCGCGTGGGCATCGTGATCGACGCCAGCACCTCGATTCGCTCCCGCTTTCAATTCGAGCAGCAGTCGGCCACCGAGTTCCTGCTGCAGATACTCAAGGCCAAGAGCGACCGCGCCTTCGTGATGGGCTTCGATGTGACGCCCACGGTGACCCAGGACTGGACCAACAACATCGACGCTCTGGAGACGGGCGTGAACCGGCTACGGCCTGGTGGCGGCACCGCGATGTTCGACGCCGTTTACACCGCCTGCCGCGACAAGCTGCTGGACGCTTCGCGCGGCCAGGAGCCGGTGCGCAAGGCGATGGTGCTGATCTCCGACGGCGATGACAACCAGAGCCGAGTCTACCTGGACGAGGCGATCAAGGAGTGCCAGCGGGCGGAGGCCATTATTTACGCCATCAGCACCAACTGGACGCCTAGCCGCGGCAAGGGCGATGAGGTGCTGGCCCGGATGGCCACGGAAACCGGCGGCCAGGTCTTTTTCCCGCCTTCGGTTGAGGAGATGTCGAACAGCTTCCACAGCATCGAAGAGGAGCTGCGCAGCCAGTACGCTTTGACTTATACGCCAGCGAACTTCAAGTCCGACGGCGCCTTCCGTTCCATCTATCTCTTTTGCAATGACCGGCGCTACCAGGCGCGGGCTCGCAAGGGGTACTTCGCGCCACGACCGTAATTTGGGAACGCCCGGGGACAATGCTCAGTTTGTCGAGGACTGCCTCTGTATGGAAGGGGCGCAGTTGAATACGCGTCCCTTCAAGGCCACCGGGGTATACGCTGCATCATTGGCTGCTGCCCGCCGTGGAAATGGATCTTTCCATTGCTCCTGAGCCTTTCTACTGTTCTCTCCGTGCCGTCGAATTGAGCGTTCCGTTTCAGGACGGTCCATGGATATTTGTTCTGATTTGGCTCACCGCCAGATTCTTCCCCTTTCTATCTCACCCATTTCTCCCATCACGCGATGAAATAGAAGAAGGCTATTCCGAGAAATCTCCAATCGGGTTGGCGCGCAGCCTGCTGGGTTTCGAGTCTGCCCGCCGAACCGAGCCAGATGGAGTAGATCGGAATCGGCGAAGCCGCGGAAAGGCTGTGCGGACTGGGGGAAATGCGGTGATCCGGCAGGCGATATCGTGCGACATCTGCGGAACGGAGAAGAAGCAGACGAACCACTGGTTTGTGGCCTATGACCAGGGAGGGGAACTGCGCGTGAGCGGGTGGAACTCGCGCAACCGGGCGCGTCCAGGGTCCAAGCATCTGTGCGGGCAAACCTGCTTGCACAAGCTGGTGGACGACTTCATGGCCAGGGCCGTGGCGGTGCGTGTGCAGCCGGCTGCGGACGAAGACGACGTGGAGGCGCGTGCCGTGGCCGCGGATACCAGCCTGACTTCGAGTGCGGATCATGTGGAGATCGAATCTTCCGCGCGGCTGCTGGCGCCGCCAGTGCCGATCAATCCTCAACGACCGCCTTTCAGGGCGCCGGCTGAACTGGTTACGATGCCGGGAAGGCTTCAAGCCGAGGGGCCCGCGCCGACGCTCGACGAGCCGCCCCGCTATGCGTCGCGCAACTGGCGCGCCGAAGCGTGGAACCGGGAGCGGGTGCGCGCATTGCGCACCGGCGAGCGGCATCCGAATATAGCCGCCCTCCGGCGCTCTGGTTCCTGATCGGGGACAGGAAAATGGGAGGCTGACGTGTGGGTGGACCTGTTGTTGGCTGTTCTAGTTGTGCTTCCGTTGACGCCCTTGAGCCGAGCTGGTCGCAAGGGTTCCGGGATTACCCGTTCCGGGGCGTGTGAAACGCGGTCTATTCTGTCGCCCGTGGGGCCTCGAACAGCGCCAACAGTCCAGCCTCGTCGATGACTGGAACATTGAGTTCCCGAGCTTTTTCGAGTTTGGAGCCGGCTTCTTCTCCGGCTACTACGTAACTTGTCTTGCGGCTGACCGAACCAGCTGTCTTGCCGCCGGCATCTTCAATTCTCTTCTTGGCTTCATCGCGGGTGAGCGTGGGCAGCGTGCCGGTAAGCACAAAGGTCAATCCCGCCATCTGCGCCGAGCGCTGCTTCTTCTCTGCCTTCATGTACACGCCGGCTTTGTCCAGGCTCTCAATGAGAGCCTTGTTCGCCGGTTGGGCAAAAAATTCCACAATTGCCTGTGAGATGCGGGGGCCAACCTCTTCCACGCGTTCAAGTTCCTCCGCGGTTGCAACGGCCAGCGTATCGATGGAGCCGAACTCCTCTGCCAGCAACTCGGCGGTTCGTTCGCCGACAAAGCGTATGCCCAAGCCCATCAGCACTCGGGCCAGGCCGGCGCGTTTCGAGCCTTCAATCTCTGTGATCAGCGTGTGCGCAGACTTCTCCGCAAAGCGGTCGAGGCCGGCCAACTGCTCCCCGGTCAGTTTGTAGAGATCGGCTACGCTGCGCACCAGGCCGCGATCGAGCAACTGTTGCACCACCGCCTCGCCCAGTCCCTCGATATTCATCACCTCGCGGCGGCCGAAGTGGAGCAGGCTTTCGCGCAGCTTGGCCGGGCAGTCCGCGTTGACGCAGCGGAAGTCCACTTCGCCCTCGGCGCGAACGACTTCACTCTGGCACTCCGGACAAACTGTTGGGAAAGAGAAGCGGAGCGTCCCGCGGGGATGGTCGGCGTCTTCGATGACCTCTACTACCTTTGGGATTACATCGCCGCCTCGCTCCACCTTGACCGTATCGCCCAACTTCAGGCCCAGCCGCTCGATGAAATCGGCGTTGTGCAGCGTGGCGCGGCTGACGGTGGTGCCGCCGATGAAAACCGGCGCCAGTTCGGCCACCGGCGTGAGCTTGCCGGTGCGGCCCACCTGCACGGTGATTCCGTTCACCTGGGTTACGCCTGATTTGGCGGTGAACTTGTAGGCAATGGCCCAGCGTGGGGCGCGGCCGGTGTAGCCGAGGCGCAGCTGGGTGGCGTGGGAGTCGACTTTGAGGACCACGCCGTCGATTTCGTAGCCAAGGGTGGCGCGTTTGGCCTCGGCTTGATCGATGAACTGCGTCATCTCCTCGACTGAAGCAACAAGTTTGCGATGTGGATTGACGCGGAAGCCGAGGGCTGCCAACGCATCGAGCGTGGCGCGCTGGCCTCGCGGCCAATAGTCGCCTTCGACGAGCAGAAAGTAGGCGTAGAAGTCCAGGCGGCGATTGGCGACGATGCTGGGTTCGAGCGTGCGCAGGGTTCCGGCAGCGGCGTTGCGGGGATTGACGGCCGGGGGCAGTCCTGACTGCTCTCGTTCTTCGTTCAATCGGAGGAAGGCGGCTTCGGGCATGACTGCTTCGCCGCGGACTTCGAAGGCAGGCGGCAGGCCAAGCTTCTTCAGTCTCTCAGCGGAGATGGTCAGCGGCACGCTGCGGATGGTGCGTATGTTCGAGGTGACGTCCTCGCCGGTCTGGCCGTCGCCGCGCGTTAGACCGAGAACCAGCCTTGAGTCTCCGCCGTCCGCAGGATCGTAGCGCAACGCCACGCTCAGGCCATCGAGCTTCAACTCGGTCATGTACTTGACAGGCAGTCCTCCGGCCAGTTCGCGCACACGGGTGTCCCAGGCGGCCAACTCCTCGGCCGAGTAGGCGTTGTCCAGGCTGAGCATGGGGCGGGAGTGCGCGATTTTTCGGAAGCCCTCGGCCGGCTTGCCGCCTACGCGCTGGGTGGGCGAGTCGGGGGTGAGCAATTCCGGGTGCGCGGCCTCGATCCGTTTGAGCTCGTTCATCAGCGCGTCGTAGGCGGCGTCGGTGATTTCCGGCGCGTCGAGGACGTAGTACAGGTGCTCATGGCGGCGCAGTTCCGCGCGCAACTCCTCGGCGCGCTGGGCCGGAGATGAGCCTGGGTTGGTTCGTTCGCCCATGGGGTGAATTATAGGAGGCCGCGGCGCAGGGTAGTATGGTTGGCAGACCGCTATGGAGCCCCTCACACACTTTCTGACCGGAGCCTGCATCGGCCGGGCGGGGTTGAACCGCAAGACGGCCTACGCCACGCTGGCCGCGGTACTTGCTGCCGAGGCCGCCGACCTGGACGCGCTTTGGTCGTTTGCAGGGCCGGTGGAGGGGCTGAAGCACCACCGAGGCATTACGCACACCTTCATCGCCGTGCCGGTGGTGGCGGCGGCGGTGGTGGGAGTGGTGTGGCTGCTTGACCGCTGGGTGCAGGCGTGGAGAAGGCGCAAGCTGGCCGCGGCGACGCCTCGAACAGTGGACCCAGGCGCGCCTGGCCCAAGATTGCCGCAGCCGGTGCATTGGGGTTGGCTTTACGGGACGGCTCTAATTGCCGCGCTGAGCCACCTGCTGCTGGACTGGACGAACAACTACGGTCTGCGGCCTTTTTCCCCCTTCAATCCGCGCTGGTATGCGGGCAGTTTTGTGTTTATTGCCGAGCCTGTGCTGTGGACGCTGTTCTTCATGGCTCTGGTCCCGCCTTGGTTGTTTGGTCTGGCAGACGCGGAGATCGGTGCGCGGCGGGCAGCCTTTCGCGGGCGCGGCTGGGCGATCTTCGCGCTGACCGGGATGGTCTTGCTATTGGGTTGGCGCTGGGCTGAGCAGGGGCAGGCGCGAGCGATGGTCGAAAACGCGCAGATCACGACGGCTCCGGTGAAGCGGATGGCTCTGGAGCCTTACCAGGTGAATCCCTTCCGCTGGCACGCGATTCTGGAGACGGCTGACTTTTACCAGACGGCCGAGATCGATACTCTGAGCGGCTCGATCGACAGCGACCCTCAGAAGAACGTAATCTTCAAGCCCCGCGCGACCGCGGCCACAGAGGCTGCCAAGCGCACGCTGCTGGGGCAGGTTTATCTCGACTGGGGGACGTGGGCCTTGGTGCGCGATGTGGGCCAAATGCCAGTTGCCGGAATGGCCCCGCCGCAATTGCCGCCCAACCGCCAGTGGACCACGGTCGAGTTCACCGATCTGCGCTGGGACTACTCCTATCTGGGTGCGGGCAGGGTCAAAGCCCGGAATCCGCTTGCCGGTTGGGTATATATCGTGGATGGCCGCGACGATGCGGGCGAGGCGATGAACGGGCGGGAGCAGCGGTAGGCTGTTTTGCTCCGTGTGGAAATAATTGTTCGCTTGGTGAATCGATTCAGGTTGACCCGCTGGCCTGTGGACTCCAAAATGAAAAGAGTGACGTTGTCACCGTCCTGGTCAAGTGCCGGAATGCTTTCCCTGGGAGATGACCCCAGGAACCGAAGAGCCTGAGGTGTTCATGCCTGCTTATCTGCTTTTGCTTGTGGCTGTGTTGAGCCGTGTGCTGCCCCATGCGGGGTGGTGGAACTTTACCGCGGTGGGCGGCGCCCTGCTCTACTTTGGCGCGCGGCGCCCCTGGCGGGAGATGCTGGCTCCGTTGGCCGTGCTGATGGCCACGGACTACTACCTGACCGTTTATGCCTACCACTACAGCTTTCGCTGGCAGGGCTATGTGACGACCTGGGCGTGGTATCTGTTGGCGATGGCGCTGGGGCAGATTTTGCTGCGGAGCCGGACCACTTTTGTGCGTGTGGCCGCCGGAGCGCTGCTGGGACCGACCTCGTTCTTCGTGCTCTCGAACTATGCGGTCTGGGCGAGCGGCTGGATATATCCGCGCACGCTGGGCGGACTGGGCGCTTGCTATGTGGCTGGGCTGCCCTTCTATCGCAACGATCTGGCTTCGACGGCCATCGTTGCCGGGCTGGCGTTCGGGGTTCCGGTGCTGGTGCGGCGGCTGAGCGCGGCGCAGACGCAGGAAGCGCTGGCGGGGAAGTAGTCTTTGTGGTTTCATAGCCTCGCGACACAATGAAGGCGCAAGAACCGGGCGTCGACAGGTCCGGGTTCTTTCTTTCCCAGTTCTCTCAGCTGCGGCGGACGAGAACTGGAGCACCCTGCGGGGATTGAAAAGCTATTGGACGGAACGAACTCTGACCACTGCCTAGCCTTCCAGCTTTCCGGCGCGCTTTTTCCGCATCCACCACCAGGCAAAGCCCACAATCGCCAGGCCGCCTACGACGGCCAGCAGGGTCAGCCGGTGGTGCGCCACCACATCCACCGCTCCCGGCCCCAGCTTGAGCACCAGCATGGAGAGCACCAGCCAGCGGACCATGCGGCCACAGAAGATGGACAGCATGAACGGCACAACCCGCATCTCGAAGACACCGGCGGCAAGGACGAAGGCCTTCCAGGGCGTGGGAGGGGGCAGCATGGAGGGAATCATCATGGCCAGGAACTCCTGGCGCTCGAAGCGTTCGCGCATGCGCTCGTAGCGTTCGCGGTTGACGCGCTTGAGCAGGAAGAGTTCGCCGCCTACCCGGCCCAGCCCGTAGGGAAGCAAGCCGCCGATCGCCGAGCCTGTGGCGGCCAGCAGGCAATAGATCCAGAAATGGCTCTTGTCGTTCCAGACGTAGACGGCCAGAATCGCGTCCGTGGGGACGGGAATGCTCGACGAGTCCAGCAGAGCGACCGCGCCCGCGCCCCAAAAGCCCAGCTTGGCCAGGGCCGGCAGCAGCACGAAATGCCACTTGGCCATGATTCGAGCTAGAAACGACTTCAAACAGGTCCCCTTCCGGCTGGCAATCCGTCTTAACGATCAGGAACCATTGTACGGGCCGGGGCGTTGGAGCGGTTTTCCAATTTGCTCGACCTTGCGGGCTTCGTGCAGGGTGGTTTTTTCTTCCACCCCATCGACGAAGGTCGTCACTGGGGACCCCGGGGTTGAGGAAAAAACCACCTGAGTGCAACGGTTCCGGTTGAGAGTCACTGGAAAACCGCTGGATCGCACGGACATCGGCGGAATGAGAGAATGGATAGAAAGGACTCGAAACGGAGCCGGTGGGCGTGTGTGCGCTCAGGGAGGCTCCCGCGGACCGCATGCCCTCCAGCGAAGCGCCGACCAATGTGAACGAGCCCGGCGGGCCAGACGAAACGAGCCTGGAGACCGGCAGCTCCAGCCTAAGCAGTCCGGCTGCGGGCGAGGAGTTGCGCGAGCCGGAGCACGCGTCCGAGCCGCGGGTGGGCCGGAGTTCGCGCTGGGTGGATTACGACACCCACGAGCTGCTGGAGATGATCAGCGAGCTCGAAGATGAGCGGCGCTGGGCGCGGCTGCGCGAGGGGTTCTGGATCGCCATCCTCATCCACCTGGCCGTGCTCTCCGCGGTTACGTGGATTCCGAAGTATGTGTTCAAGGTGCCGCAGGTGGTCGATTCGACCAACGCGATTAAACAGCACAAGGACTTTACCTATCTGGACACTCCCTGGCAGTTGCCACCCAAGCCCATCGTCAAGCCGGTTCCATTGGAGCGTCCGCTGATCGACAAGCAGACGCTGGAGGCGATGAAGCGGGAGACGCCGCTGCCCGCACCGGCTCCCGCGCCGCAGCCGGCCCCGCCGGCTCCCGTTCAGCCCACGCAACCTATCCCGCCCAGCCCACAGTCGCAGCTTGAGGCGCCCCGTCCGGCGGCGGTGCCGGCCCGGCCCAACTTCGCCATGGGCTCGCAGAATCCGGCCGACCAGTTGCGGGAAGCCATGAAGGGCGCGGCGCGCAACCCCGGACAAGGCGCGGGCAACCTGCCTTCTGGTGGACTGGCTCGTCATCCGGGCGCAGGCACAGGCGGCACTGAGATTTTGTCCGACACCCAGGGCGTGGACTTCAGCGCATGGCTTCAGCGCTGGCATTGGGAGACGGAGCACACCTGGGACCCTCTGATCCCCGACGAGGTGAATCCGCCGATTCTGAAGTCGGGCATGGTGGTGATCCGCTTCAAGGTTCTGCCCAACGGGCGGCTGATGGATGGAAGCCTGGTGCTGGAAGGCCGCTCCGGCGACGTGGCCCTGGACCGAGCCGCCTGGGGCGCGCTCACCGGCTCGAACTATCCGCCGTTGCCCAGGGATTTCCACGGACCGTACCTGGAGTTGCGGGCATTCTTCCTTTACAACATGGAGCTGCGGTAGGCGAAAGGAGCGGGAGCGGTAAGCTCGCTGGATGGCTTTCGGCTTCGCTGGTGGCTTGATTCAGATCGTTCTTGCCATTTTCAACCGCGTGGGTTCCGCGATAGAATTTTGCTGTGCGCTATGTTTAACCGTTCCGCAGTCCGAATTTCCTCGACGCCTCTGCTCAGGCGCTTTCGCCGCGGCCGGCGCGACCGTGGACGGCGCCCCTCCCGCTGAGTAATCTATCCGGTTGAAATCTATTCAGGAGTGCCGCGGACTGTGTGCCGTGCAATCCGGCGGAGTCTCCGCACGACGGAGCTTCCGACTATGGAATTCATAGACCCATCCGCCGAGGCGCGGATAGAAAGGCTTTCCCAAGATGAACAGCTTCGACAGCAAGTCTACGCTCACCTCCAGCAACCTTGCCTATACCATCTATCGTCTGCCGGCGCTCGCGGCGCGCGGCTTCAACCTGAGCCGGCTGCCTTTCAGCCTGAGGATTCTGCTGGAAAACCTTTTGCGCCGCGAGGATGGCGTGAATGTGACGGCCGGGGACATCGAGTTTCTGGCCAAATGGGAGGCCAAGGCCGAGCCCAGCCGGGAGATCGCCTACATGCCGGCGCGGGTGCTGATGCAGGACTTTACCGGCGTACCGGCGATCGTCGATCTCGCCGCCATGCGCGACGCCATCAAGACCCTGGGCGGCGACCCGGAGCGGGTGAATCCGCTGGTTCCGGCGGAACTGGTCATTGACCACTCGGTGCTGGTGGACGAATTCGGTACGGCGGGGGCTTACGACGCCAATGCGCTGCTCGAGTTCCAGCGCAACCGCGAGCGCTATGCCTTTTTGAAGTGGGGGCAGACGGCCTTCCGCAACTTCTCGGCTGTGCCGCCGGGAATGGGCATCTGCCACCAGGTGAATCTGGAATACCTGGCCCGCGTGGTGTTCACCGCGGAGGTTGATGGAGCGCGGCGCGGGGTCCCCAACGACAGGTCTTCGTCGTTGGGGTGCTTAGCGTACCCCGACACGCTGGTGGGCACCGACTCCCACACCACCATGATCAATGGCCTGGGCGTGCTGGGCTGGGGGGTGGGCGGCATCGAGGCCGAGGCGGCCATGCTGGGCCAGGCGGTTAGTATGCTGGTGCCGCAGGTGGTGGGCTTCAAGCTGACCGGCAAGCTGAGGGAGGGCGCGACGGCCACCGATCTGGTGTTGACCGTGACCCAGGCGCTGCGCAAGCTGGGCGTGGTGGGCAAGTTTGTGGAGTTCTACGGACCCGGCGTTGCCGCGCTGCCGCTGGCCGACCGGGCGACGATCAGCAATATGGCTCCCGAGTACGGGGCTACTTGCGGCATTTTTCCGGTGGACGCCGAGACGCTGCGCTACCTCCGCCTGACGGGCCGCAGCGAGGAGCAGATTGCGCTGGTCGAGGCCTACTACAAGGAGCAGGGGTTGTTCCAGACGGCCACGACGCCGGAGGCCGAGTACACGCAGACGCTGGAATTGGACCTGAATGTGGTCGAACCCAGCGTGGCCGGGCCCAGGCGCCCCCAGGACCGCGTGTTACTGAAGGACGCGGCGGCCAATTTTGCGCAACAGTTGCCCAGCCTGCTGGCGCTCACGGCCAAGCCGCTGGGTTCGCGGACCGCGGCTACGTGGCAGCGCGGAGCAGTGACGGATACGGCTCTTGCCCGGAAGGAGTCGGTTTCTTCGGTCGCTGCAGTACCCAATACCGTAAAGGCCAGGTTCGGCGTCGATCCAGACAAGTATCTCGATCATGGCTCGGTGGTGATTGCGGCCATTACCAGTTGTACCAACACTTCGAATCCCTCGGTGATGGTGGCCGCGGGGATTCTGGCGAAAAAGGCCGTCATGAAAGGGCTGACCGTGCCGCCTTGGGTGAAGACGTCTCTGGCGCCGGGGTCGCGGGTGGTGACGGACTACTACACGAAGACCGGCCTGCTGCCCTATCTCGAAAAGCTGCGCTTCAACGTGGTGGGTTATGGCTGCACCACCTGCATCGGCAACTCCGGACCATTGCCTGCCGACGTGTCCAAGAGCATCGACGAGCATGGGCTGGTTGCGGTCAGTGTGCTGAGCGGCAATCGCAACTTCGAGGGCCGCGTGAACGTGGATGTGCGGGCCAACTACCTGATGAGTCCGCCGCTGGTAGTGGCGTACGCTTTGGCCGGTCGGATCGGCCACAACTTCGAGACGGATTCGTTAGGGACTGACCAGGCCGGCCAGCCCGTCTTTCTCAAAGACATTTGGCCCACTCAGCAGGAGGTGGCCGAGGCCATTGAAAAGGGATTGTCCAGCGAGAGCTTTCGCCGCGAGTACGCCACGGTAAGCCTAGGCGACGCAAACTGGCAGGGCCTGCGCTTTCCCACCGGCGGCGTCTACCAGTGGGAGCCGGACTCAACCTACATCCGCAAAGCGCCGTACTTTGACGGCATAACTTCGATTCTTGCGCCAGTCATAGACACTTTGGGCGCGCGGGTGTTGGCCGTGCTGGGTGACTCGGTGACTACCGACCACATTTCTCCCGCGGGTTCCATTAAGGCCAACGGCCCGGCGGGGATGTATCTGGCGGCTCACGGCGTAAAGCAGCCAGACTTCAACAGCTACGGCTCGCGGCGCGGCAACCATGAAGTCTTGGTCCGCGGAACCTTCGCCAATGTGCGGCTGCGCAACAAGCTCGCGCCCGGCACCGAGGGCGGCGTCACGCGCCTGCTTCCCGAGGGCGAGGGAATGTCCATCTTCGACGCCAGCGTGAAGTATGCCGAACGCGGCGTGCCGCTGATCATTCTGGCCGGCAAAGAGTACGGGGCAGGAAGCTCGCGCGACTGGGCTGCCAAAGGACCGAAGCTGCTCGGCGTGCGCGCGGTCATCGCCGAGAGCTTCGAGCGCATTCACCGCTCGAACCTCGTCGGCATGGGCATTCTGCCGCTGCAATTCACAGACGGCCAGAACGTCGCTTCGCTCGGCCTGACAGGCGAAGAGGTCTACGACTTCCCAGGGCTGGCAGCGCTCTTGGCCGGCAAGTTTGCTTCGGGCAAGACGCTCGAAGTGAAGGTCACGGCCGCCGATGGAACGGTGAAGCAGTTCGCCGCCACGGTCCGCATCGACACGCCGCGGGAGATTGAGTACTTCAAGCACGGAGGCATCTTGCAGTATGTGCTGCGGCAGTTGGCGTGCGATGGCCGGTAAGAACGCTCATAGACCGGAAGAATCCGAATCGGCTTGGCCGGTGGCGGAAGACTGCTTCTGGCGTTCCCTATAGAGCACGCCGTTCAGCTCCGCGCCCAGCAGCGCGCTGAAGGACGTGATGTAGAGCCAGACCAGGGTGGCGATTCCGGCGCCAAATGGGCCGTAGAACATCGAATAGTTGGCAATCCGCGTGACATAGAAGCCGAAGGCCAGCGTAGCCAGGAACCAGCCGAGCGCCGAGGCGATTGCGCCGGGAACCACCTTGGACCAATGCTCCTTGCGCTTGGTGCCGAAGTGGTACAAGGCGCTGAGGACCGTGATGCTGGTGACCAGGGCCAGCGCCCAACGCGCCATCCGCCAGAAAAGCAGCACGATATAGCGCAGCTCGTGGCGAGCGTTGTCGATCATCCACGCCTCGATCTGGCGGCCGAAGACGATCGCCAGTGTGGCCAGCGCCAGCGGAACCAACGCGATGAATATCAGAAGCAGAGCCCGGGCCCGCCGCTCCCAAAAGCCCCATTCCTCGCGGGGCAACCGGTAGGCGCGGCGAAAGCCCTCCATCAGCGACAGCATCACGCCGAGAGCGGCAAAGACGCTGAGGCCTGTGCCGGACAAGACCAATTGCGCGGAGAGAATGCGGCGGGTATGAAGCGAATACTGGAGTAGGTCCATCGAATCGGCGGGCAGAAATTGCTCGAAGGCGGCGCGCACCTCGCCCACCAGCGTGGTCCCTTCCGGCGCCTGGGCCAGCAGCGTGGTAAGGACGACCAGTGCGGGGAACAGCATGAGCATGCCGGAGTAGGCGGCGGCCTTGGCGGTGTTGAGCACGTCGTGCTCAAGAACCAGCCAGAGGGTTTTCCGGAAGTGGCGAATAAACGGGGCCATACTCCTCACACGAAAGAGTAGAGCATCGAGCCGGCTGCTGCGAACCTGCCACCGCGCTCAGTGGATCATGACCACGTTCATGCTCCAGGGAGTCAGGGTTAAAGTCAGCGGCAGGGCCGGCGAACTGATATTGGTGGTGGTTGGCGGGGCCCAGGTGCTGGTCCCGTCTGGGTCCGGCGGAGTCCCCGTCGGCGAACCCGACAGGTCGTAGATGGCTTTGTCGTAGGTCTCGACGGTTACGGTTGTAGCACTGGATGGCTGCGGAACAGTGATCACAACCGGCTCGCTCGTGGTTTCGTTCCGGTTGAACACCACCACCGCCGTCCCACCGTTGTTGGTTGCCGCATACGCGACCACGTCCGTCGTATCGCCGGCCACGCTCGCGCTCAGCACGTTTTCGCCGGTAACGGCCACGTTGCTGAAGAGTTCGAACGCGCGCGCGGTGGGAGACATGGTGCCGACGGGACCCGCGCCCGGACAGTCACTATCGGAAGGTCCATCGGAGAAGACATTGTAGGCCCCGAAATCCTGCCATCCATAAAGCGAAGTACTGTCGTTTTCCGTTCCGCTGGTGTTGCAGTTGCCGAACCCAATCCACCAGGTCAGGCGCGAGACTCCATCGTTCATCATCTCGCCTAACACCTGACCGGCATACAAGCCCTGGGTAATCGACCAGCTTTGCTTGCCCGGATTGCTGTAAGGCCCCCCGATCTCGCCCACGTAGATGGGCGTGTTGGGAGTTCCCCACTTGGCCAGCTCCGACTCGATGGTTTTAATGTTCGTGGTCAAATTCTGCGCCGCCGAATTCACCAGGAAGGTGTCGCTTTCCTCGCCCGGCGTCTCCGGATAGTAGTGGTATTCGACAAAATCATAGGAGCCATTGGCACCGGACATCACATCCTCATCCCACGGAGCATAGTCCGGCTCGACGACGACACCCACCAGCGTATGCGGTGACGCGGCTTTGATCAGGTCATAGTAGCCGCCGGCTCCCGCGACCGCGTTGGCATAGGTGGTAGGATCGTGCTGTTTGGAGTGCAGATCGTATTCCCAGGTCCCGTATTCCTCGTTGCCCACCGTCATGTGACTGACGATGATGCCGTCAGAGACGGCGGCCGCTGCCCAGGCTGCCGCTTCGTTGGGATCGCCACCTCCGGTGCAGGCCTCATCCGCGCCGTAGTTGGCAGTGAGGGCCAAGTCGTAGGGGCCTGCCAACGGGATCGTGCTCACAAAATCAGCAAAGGTACTATAGCCGCCCCAGCCGCCGGTGACAGGGGATGTAGTCTGACACATATACGACGGGACCAGTGTGCTGCCGCCGGGTTGGTACCCCCAGTGGTAGTCGTCGGACCAGGAGCCACCCGGCCAGCGGATCGCCTTGATGTCTATCCCATTGAATGCCGAAATGATCGAATTCGCGTTGTCGGGCCAGTCGTACCAGGCGGCAAGATTCATACCAATAATCTGGTCGGTCACGGCCAGGGGAGTGCTCGGCTGACTCACTGTTACCGTGCTCGGCGCAGTAACCGTAACCGCCGGAGATGTGCCCGTGGCTGGGTTGTAGATCGAGGAGCTGGCCGAGTCGGGCGTATAGCTGGCCGTCAATACATCCGATCCCGCAGCCAGCGAACCGCCGGGAATGTTGATCGTTGCGCTGCCGCCGCTGAGATTTGCCGCCGTAGAGGCGTAGCTTCCGCTGCTCAGCGTGACCGTCCCGGTAGGTGTCGCCTCGCCGCTGGGGCCGCTCACTGCTACCGTCGCCGTCAGCGGCTGCGTCGTGCCAATGTTCAATAGAGACGGCGTCACCGTCACTGCCGGCGTGACCTTCGTCACCGTGACTGAATTCGTTCCCGTAGCGCTGCTGTAAATTGGGGAGCTCGTCGTATCGGGGGTATAGGTGACTGTCAGCGTATCGCTCCCCATTGCCAGCGAACCGGCGGGGACATTGATGGTTGCGCTGCCGCTGCTGAGCGTTGCAGCCGCGGAGGTGTAGCTTCCGCTGGTCAGCGTGACCGAGCCGGTGGGCGCCGCCTCGCCGGCAGGGCCGCTGACCGTTACATTCACCGCCAGAGCCTGGGCGGTGGTCATGCTGGAGGAGCCGGGCGTCACCGTGACCGTCGGCGTCACAATGGGAGGATTCACGGTTACCGTGGCCGTCGCCGTGACCGCCGTCCCGCTGGAAGGAGTGACCGTGAGGGTATAGATGGCGGTCGTCGCGGGGCTGACGCTCACCGGCGTTCCGCTGGTGACGGCAAGATTGCCCGGAGTGATCGCGCCTGTGCCGTTGGTGAATACTCCTGTCAGACTGGAACTTTCTCCTGCCGCAATCTTTGCTGGACTGGCCACGAAACTGGAAATGGAGGCTACGGCAGGTGTTGACGAGCCGCCACAGCCGGCCAGAACTCCTGAACCGAGGGTGAGAGCCGCGGTCCATGCGGCAGAAACAACAAGTCGCTTCATGATTTTTCCTGTGTTCAATTCAATTGGTCGCAAATCTTTAATGTCCATCATACAATCTTCGCGGCAGGATTTGCCGGTCTATTCCGGTTTCCGGGAGCCGTCCGAGGTCAGTTTTCCGCGCTGGTTGATTTTCAGGAACCAATGGATAACTTGATGTAAGCGTAATCACGAGCTGTCCGCCGCGCCTATTCAAAACAGCCCGATCTGCATTTCCCGGACTTGTCAGGAAATTCGTTCGAGTTGCCTGCCTCCGCCTCCGGGCAGGTACACTGTCTGCTGACAGGAGATTAACCATGCAAACGCGGATTCAGGGCACGACCATGCCCGTGCTTGAAGTGCAGCTTGACCCCAACGAGAGCGTGTTTTCAGAGAGCGGGGAGCTGTCGTGGATGACGGCTTCGATCCAGATGACGACGCATACGCAGATGGGCGGAGGCGGCGGGCTGTTCGGCGTGCTGAAGCGGGTGGCCGGGGGCGGCAGCCTCTTCATGACCGAGTACCGGGCCAGCCAGTATCCCGGCGAGGTGGCGTTTGCAACCAAGGTGCCGGGACACATTGTGCCGGTGCAACTGGGGCAGGGGGCCGAGTACATGGTCCACCGGCACGGGTTTCTCTGCGCCACCGATGGGGTGACGATCGGGGTGGGCTTCCAGCAGTCGCTGGGCGCGGGGATCTTTGGCGGCAACGGCTTCATGCTGCAGAGGGTGGGCGGCCAGGGAACGGCGTGGCTGGAGCTGTCCGGCGAACTGATTACGAAGAACCTAGCCACGGGCGAGACGCTGCTGGTGCATCCGGGGCACGTGGGGGCATTCCAAGCGTCGGTGGGGTTCCAGATCACCATGGTTCCAGGGATCAAAAATGCGATTTTTGGCGGGGACGGGATTTTTCTGGCGGTGCTGACGGGGCCGGGACAGGTGTGGCTGCAGACGCTGCCGATTTCGCGGCTGGCGCACCAGATCAGCGAGTACCTACCGCGGACCGAAGGGCGAGATGTGAGGACTGCTGCCGGCGGCGCGCTGCTGGGCGGGATTGTGGGGTCGATTCTGGGTGGGGACAAGTAGGGGAATCCAGCGCATGACTCAGTCTTCCGTAAACCCGCGCACTCTTCGCAGCGACATTGTCTTCGCGTTCACCCTTGCCCTGGCTTGCGCCCTGGCGTGGGTTCTGCGCGACGTGCTGATGCTGCTGTATGTCAGCGCGCTGTTTGCCGTGGTGCTGACGCCCGTGGTGCGGTTTACCTCCAGCCTTCGGATTGGGCGCTGGCAACCATTCAAGGGCTCAGCCATTCTTTTCCTCCTGCTGGCGGTGGCCGCCGCGCTTACCGCCTTCGGCTTCCTCGCTCTGCCGCCGGTGATCCGGGACTTGCAGGAGTTCGGCAGGGAGATGCCAACCCGCTTGCCCGACCTTCTGGAGAAGTTTAAGAAGATTCCCTTCGCCGACCAGTTGAATACGGACGAGATCAGTTCACGAGTTCAAGATTTCGCCAGCCAGGCGGCGACTTATCTGCTGCTCTCGATCCGGGATTGGGCCGGTAACTTATTCGATATTGTCATGGGCCTTATCCTGACCGTTTATTTCATTCTGGAAGGCGACCAAGCCTACCGCTGGTTCCTTTCCTTTTTCCCGCCAGAAAGCCGCGACCGGCTTGACAAGAGCCTGCGGCGGGCAGAGATCCGCATGGGCAAATGGCTGCTTGGCCAGGGCAGCCTTATGCTCATCCTTGGACTTGCCAGCACGGCCGTCTATCTCGTCCTGCACGTTCGCTATGCTTACGCTCTGGGCGTGCTGACCGGATTGCTCAACATCATTCCCGTGCTGGGCGCAGCTATCTGCATCGCGCTGGCCTTGCTGGTGGCGGCGATCGACTCGTGGGGCAGAGTGCTGGGCATTGCCGTCTTTTACCTGGTCTATCTACAGGTTGAAAACTCATACCTGACTCCGCGGATTATGAAGAGCAGCGTGAACCTTCCTGGCCTGGCTATTCTGGTAGCCCTGCTGCTCGGGTTCGCGCTGGAAGGCGTTCCGGGGGCCTTGGTCTCGGTCCCCACCGCGGTATTGGTTGCCGTGCTGCTGGACGAGTATCTCGTCCACAAGGATGCGGTGTGATGTTTCCGGGGGACGGGGCGGTGAAGAGGACTGTAAAAGGCCATAGATCGATGGAACTATCCGAACTTAACCGTCCGCTACGGTCCGCCGCGGCGGACGGCGAGGGCGGGGCGCCATACACCCACACCCAGTTTTGTGGGAGGACTCGCTCTACTTTGCTGCCTGGATGGCGGCGTTAACCGCTGCTTTCATGACGCCGCAGTTGGAAAAGAAGCGGACCAGGCTGGCGGTGAGCGGTTCGCCGGCCTCGGACGCAAGAGGTGGGGCGCTGGGGTTTGTGTTGGCTATGCGCAATTCGCCCGCGCCTTGGGCGTCGAGGATGAGGGCGGTGAGTTTGCGGGCCAGGTCGAGCGGGAAGCTTTCGGCGACGAAGACTAATTTGCCGCGGGTGGTGATGAGGACGGGGCCTTCATTGGTGGAGTAGACCTGCTCGTCGACGCCCGAGGGGGTGGAGAGCTGGGCGTCGAGGTCGGGCTTGAGGCCGGAGTATTTGCGGCCCAGGTCGGCGGCGTAGAGCTGGGCGAAGGCCTGGGCGGAAGCGGTATTCTTCCACGCCGACAGGTAGAAAAGGGCAAGGGAGCTTGTGCCGGCCTGCTCGACCGGGGTCCCCATGGAGTCGGGGTCCCCGGCGAGCGATCTTTGCTCGCTGGGGTGAATAGACGGGTCTTTGTCCGTGGGGTGGTGGTCGGCGGGAGTTTTGGCGCTGAGGCGCTGGCCGGCCCAGTAGATGCCTCCATCCCAGGCGGAAGTCAGGTTGCGGGCGGCAGCATCGCCGCCGAAGATCTCGGTGAGAATGTGCAGATCGATCTGGCCGACTTGGCCGATGTCGTAGGGCTTGTAGAGCTTGTCGACGAGGGGATGGATGTCGGGCAGCAGCGGCACGGCGGGGACGTGACGTTTCTCGTATTCGAGGGGGTTGATGATCTCCCAGGATGAGGTGGGGGGGCGGTCCATGGCGCCTGCGAAGGCGGCGGCCTGGCCCTGGTCCATCCACACGTCCTGCTCGAAGCTGAGGCCCTCGCGATAGGGGAAGAGGAGCGACTCGGAGAGCAGGATCGGAGCGCGGGCGAGGATCGGCGAACTATCCGAGGCGGACATTTGCCGCTTGGCGAATTCCATGATCTCGGGATCCTTGATGAGGCTCTTGCCCATGGGCTTGAGGATGTAGTCCATCATGACGGCCGTAGCCTGGCCCTCGACGACGGCGTCGCGGGCGGTGTCCATCTCGTCTTTGGCGATGTGATCGGTGTCGCCGGAGGCGTTGAGGGAGACATCTTCGGGGGTCTGGTCGCTCCATTTCTCAAGATCGGAATGCTGGTCCTGGAGGGCGTGGGTGAGCTCGTGAGCCAGGACGGGCTTTTGCTCTTCGATGCTGACCCAGTCGAGCATGTTCACGGTCTTGGTTTTGGAGTCGTAGAAGGCTTCGACCTGTTCCGTGAGGAGCGCGAGGAGAAAAGGCTTGAGGGCGAAGTCGCGGTCCAGGAGGCCGAACTTCTTGAGGACGATTTCGCTGCGCTGGAGGCGCTTGGCGCTTTCGTCTTCGTCGAATTTCTGTTTCATGTAGCTTTCGACGGCGGCGCGGCTGATGATCTGGCGCTTGATGGCGCTCTTGATGGGCAGGCCGGTCTCCTGCGAAGAGAACTTGAGCAGTTCATCGACGAGCGAGAAGAGCTGGCGGGCCTGTTCCGGGGTAATGCGGGTTTGGGCCTTGCCCGGGGATGTGGCCGGAGCCTGGTCCTGGGGTCGGGGGGTGGGAGCGGGCGGTTGTTGCGCTGGGGCTGCCGTTGCCGCAGCCAGGCAGAACGCTGCCAACAGCACAAATCTTTGGGTCCATTGGGACCAGCCAGTTTCCACAATTGCGTACTGCTTCGTCATCGACTCTCCATGCTGCCCAAGCTCCAGGCTCCGGGGCCGGGGCGCCTGCATCTTCTTCCAAGGCTATAATTAAGACGCGGCTTGGTGCGAGGTTTCGGGTAGAAATTTCGCGCCAGGCCGAAGAAAAGTTCCCCTATGACTGAAACCGGTCTTGGACAAACGATTCAAGCTACGGCGCTGGCTTTGATGCTTGAATCCGCGCATGCGCAACACGAGCTTGCCGTCTATCGCGGCGCGCTCACGCCCCGGGGATTGGACGCGCCCGAAGAGGAAATAGCGGCGCTGGCTTCAGGAGCCGCGATCCACGACCTGGGCTGGTTGAGGCGCGTGACGGTGCGCGGGGAAGACCGCTTTCGCTGGCTGAGCGGGATGGTGACCAACACGGTCAACGACCTGTTTCCCAACACCGGGGCATGGAATCTTGTATTGAATGCGCAGGGGCGGATTCAGGGCGACCTGACGGTTTGGCGGGAAGGCGAAGAGCTTTCACCCCAGCGGCGAAACCCTGCCGCCGACGCCCCGGGAAACTCAGATCGCGTCGAAGATCGTCTCTTGGGGACTCCTTTCGCTGGGGAATCCGGGCTGGAACTGGAGATTGCGGCCGACCAGTACGACCGGCTGATGGCTCACCTGAACGGCTTCATCGTCATGGACGACGTGGAACTGGTTCCCTTGGACACAGAGCCGCCGGGCGAGGCGGGTTCGGAGACGGCGATTGGGCTGACGGGTCCGCTGGCCGATGAGGTGCTGGAACGGCTGGGCCTGCCCGTGTTGGCGCACTCGATGAGGGGAACCTGCGTGGAGTGGAACGGGTGGGAGTTGAGGATTTTGCGCGGTTACGGCGTGCTGGCGCCGCACTACGAGTTTTGGTTGCCGTCGGCGGGGCTGGGGAAACTGTGGCCGTGTCTGCGCACGGCCGGGGCGACGCCGGTGGGCAGCGCGTCCCTGGAGGCGTTTCGCATCGCCGAAGGGATACCGGCGTACGGGATCGACATCGCGGAGCGCGACCTGCCGCAGGAGACCTCGCAGATGCGGGCGCTGCATTTCAACAAAGGCTGCTACCTGGGACAGGAGATCGTGGAGCGAATCCATTCGCGGGGGAGCGTTCACCGGCATCTGCGGCCGCTGGAGCTGACTGGGCCGGTGCCGGCGGGCGGGACGGAACTGAAGTCGGACGGCGGGGCGGCTGCCGGAGAGATTACCAGCGCTGCGGAGCTGAAGCTGGCGACGGGGAGCCGCGTCTTTGCGTTGGGCATGATTCGGGCAGATGCCGAGTTGCAAAACCAACCATTGAATTACGCTACCGCAACGGTTACGGGGACTGCCCGGATTTTGGCCGCGCCGCCTGAGCTTTGAAGGGCGGGTCAGCAAGTCAGCGAAGAGTGACTCCCAGATCTCTCCGCCGCGGCGGACGAGACTTGGGAGCACCGGAAGAGTCAGCGAGTCAACAAGTCAGCGAAACGGATTGGAAAGCTGGAACTATGAGCGAAACACCTAAATTCACCGTGATTGACCGCCGCAAGTTTAAGGCGGAGGAAGAACACGAGAGCGCGCAAAAGCCTGCGACGGAGCCGGAGACCGCGCCGGTTGAAGCGGTTGAGCCGGGCGAGACGAGGGGCGGACCGCGGCTGGTGGTGAACGAGAGCAAACAGGCGGCGGAAGCTCAAGAGGGCGCGCAGGATGAAAAGATTGCCGGGGGCCTGCCGCCCGCGCCGACTGCCGAGGAGAGCCACGAGCAGAAAACCGCCTACGAGGCCTCGGCGCAGCGGGTGGAAGACCTGCTGCGGGCGCAGAATCCCGCCGTGGGCGCGCAACCGCCAATCGGGTTTGAGCAACTGGTGCAGCAGTTCTACCTCTCCGCGATGATCCAGATGGGAGCGGGGACGCAGGAGGGCCAGCGGCCGCGGGTGGATATTGTGGGCGCGCGCGTCACCATCGACCTGCTGGGCGTGCTGGCCGAGAAGACGCGCGGCAACCTGACGGAAGCCGAGGAGCGCATGCTCGAGAGCGTTCTTTTTGAGATGCGGATGGCCTTCCTGGAGCTGACGAGCATGATCAGCGTGCAGGACATGCCGCCGCCACCGCCGGGAAAACGTTAGAAATTGGATGGACGGCCTGCTGACATTTCTGGGGACGGGAACCTCAATGGGAGTTCCCACGCTGGGGTGCGGCTGCGCGGTGTGCGCCTCGACGGACCCGCGCGACCGGCGGCTGCGGCCTTCGGTGCTGGTGCGCTGGCAGCAGGCTGGACAGAGCGGCGGACGGGAGCGGGTGGTGGTGATCGACACCGGGCCGGACTTTCGCGAGCAGGCTTTGCGCAACGGGCTGACGCACGTAGACGCGGTGTTCTATACGCATTCCCATGCCGACCACGTTCTGGGGCTGGACGATCTGCGGCCTCTAAGCTTCACAGCCGTTCGCGAGGGCGGGCCGATTCCGTTATACGCTTCGCAGGAGACGGCTGCGGCGCTGGAGCGGATCTTCGAGTACACCTTTTCGCCGCAGGCTACTTATTCCACCCGCGCGCGTGTCCGGCTGCAGCCGCTGGCTGAGCGAAATCCGGTTCATGGGGTGGAGTTCCTGCGCGTTCCAGTGATGCATGGGCAGATGGAGATCGCGGGTTTCCGCTTCGGCCGCGCGGCTTACCTGACGGACGTGAGCGGCATCCCCGAGCGGAGCTTTGCGCTGCTGGAAGGGCTGGACCACGTGGTCGTCTCCGCGCTCCGCCACCAGCCCCACCCCAGCCACGCCACAGTGGAGCAGGCCGTGGACTGGGCGCGCCGGATTGGGGCGCGACAGACCTGGTTTACCCACATCGCCCACGAACTGGGCCATGAAGAGACCAACCGCGCGCTGCCGGTGGGGATGGCGCTGGCTTACGACGGGCTTAGCCTGCCTGTGGAATTGGGCTTGTGAATCTATGAGCGATAGCGCCGGCATGATCCCCGTTTACCGGTCGGTGAAGGAGATCCCTGTCCGGTTTGGCCCGTCGGTGGGCGTGATCGGAAACTTCGACGGCGTGCATCTGGGGCACCGGAAGATTCTTGATGCGGTGGTGGAGGAGGCTCGCGGGCTTGAGGTGCGCGGGATGCGGTCGGTGGCCATTACCTTCGATCCTCACCCGGAGCAGTTTCTGCGGCCGGCGCAAGCGCCGCGATTGCTTACGCCGATTGCGGAGCGGGTGCGGCTGCTGGGCGCTACGGGGATCGATGCGGTGCTGGTGCTGCCGTTTGACGCGGCGCTGGCGGGTTTGTCGGCGCGGGAGTTTGTGCGCGGGATTCTGGTGGAGGCTTTGGGCGTCTTGTCCATGCATGAGGGCGGGAACTTCCGGTTTGGGCATCGCGCCGGGGCGGGTGTCAGGGAACTGAAGGAGCTTGGCGCCGAGTTTGGGTTCGCGGTGCATGTGCACCAGGCGGTGCGGGTGCATGGGATGGAGGTTTCGAGTTCGGCGATCCGGGCGCTGCTGGCGGCGGGAGACGTACGGCGGGCTCGGTGGATGCTGGGACGGCCGTTTGGGGTCTGTTCGACGCAGGCGCGTGGGCGCGGAATCGGCACGCGCCTGCAGGCGCCGACGATCAACCTGGCGCCGTATGAAGGATTGCTGCCCGGCTTTGGGGTTTACGTCACGCGGCTGACGGTCGGCGGGCGCTGCTTCAAGGCGGTTACGAATGTGGGCAACCGGCCGACATTTGGCGCGGCGTCGTTTGCCGTGGAATCGCACATTCTGGACTTCGAGCCGGTGGACCTGAATGAGGGAACCCCGATCGAACTGGAGTTTCTGGCGCGGCTGCGGCCGGAAGTGAAGTGGCCCTCGCCTGAGGCGCTCAAGGAGCAGATTTTCAAGGATGTGGCGCGGGCGAAGCGGTATTTCCGGTTATAGAGGTTCCACAATTGCTGTAACCCGAAACCACTGCCCTCCAGTGGCATTTCCCTGCCGGGGTCCCCAGCGAGCGATCTGTGCTCTTCGGGGTGACTGATCCCTGACCCCAGCCCTAGTGCGGTATAGTCAAAAAGGAATGGCCACAGAACCGGACAAGAGCGCGGGGGCTCAAAAGGATTCACAGCAAGGGTACGTTTATCTTCCTCTGATCGCGGGCTGGCTGGTGCCCGGCGCGGGGCATTTTCTGCTGCGCAAGTGGGGCCGCGGAGCGCTGCTGGCGGCGTCGATTTTGGGCATGTTCGCCATCGGCCTGGCCATGCAAGGCAAGCTCTACGCAGGCGCGCACGACATGCTGGACCTGCTGGGACTGGCCGGCGACCTGGGCAATGGGCTGCTTTACATCGTGAGCCGGGTGCTGGGGCTGGGCGCGGACCAGGTGCAGGTGACGACGGCCGACTATGGCACGAAGTTTATTGTGGTGGCCGGCCTGCTGAACGTGATCGCCGCCGTGGACGCGCATAATCTTCGCACGGGGAGGAAAGCCTAGTGTTCCGGCCCTCTCACTTTGCGGCGGTTGTGCTGTTTGCCCTCTTTGCGTCCGTCGTATTCGGCATCACGCAGCGCGAGACGCCGCGGCGCATGATTCGCTACGGAATCTACTGCTTCGCGCTCTTCGTCGGCTCGGCCATTCTGGTCAGCTGGGTGATGTTCCTGATCGCGCGGTAGCTGGAGACCCGTGTCCCGCAAAAACATCTTTCGCATCATCGCTGTTTTGTTTATTGGCGCGGCGATTTACCATGCTGCCGCTTTCCTTGTGCCCGCGTTCAGCCATGGAGGAGCGCACGGGCGCCATGCGGCCTTCTGTGTAATCGATCTTCTTTGCGCCTGGTATCTTCTCCGGCGGCCGCGGTGGTTTGTGGCGGCGTTCGGCGTGCTGACTCTCGAAACGCTGTGCAGTCATGGCGCACATGCGTGGATGTTGTGGCATACGGAAAGGCGCCTGGACTGGCTTTCCTTCGCAGTCCTGATCGGAGTGCCTTTTACGCTGGTCCTATTGATCAGAGACGCACAGGACCAGCGGTCGCGGCCAGTGGCTTGAGCCATTCATTCAGAAGGCGTTCCTGGCCGTGCGGCGTTGGCGGATCTCAACACAATTCTCAGGCCATGCCTTCCCGGCGCCAGACGGCGGCGTCGAAGCGATGCGCGCAGGTGTAACCCTCGGCCAGGTACAGATCGATGGCCTCGGAGTTGGATTCGGTGACGGTGAGGGAGACTTCGGTGGCGCCCAGGCGCATGAAGTGGAAGGCGGCCACGGAGAGCAGCATGCGGGCCAGGCCGCGGCGGCGGAACTCGGGATGGACGCAGACCTGGGTGATGTGGCCGCTCTGCGGGCTGACGCGCGAGCCCAGCACCAGCGCCACCAGTTCCCGGCTGACGCGCTCGACCACCACGTGCGAAACCTGCGCGGAGAAGACGCCGCAACCGGAGTAGCGGACGATGTTGTGGAGAAAGCGCTGGGAACCGTGGGCGGAGCGGTACTGATCGTTGATCACGCTGTCGGGATGATCGCGATAGGCCTCTGAGATGAGCTTTCCGGCGGGGTTCAGGTCTTCTTCGCGCCAGGGGCGCAGTTCGAGGCCTTCAGGCAGCTTTACGCGGGGCGGGTTCCAGAGACCTTGCAGGGGCTGAACCATGAAGAGGCGGCGGAAGATTTGAAATCCGGCCCGGCGGAAGTTCTCGGCGTGGGCGCCGGAAGGGTGCAGCAGCAGTTGCGATTCGATGCGGTCGAGTTGCGGCGAGTTCAGAAGCGTCTCAAAGAGGTGCTTGAGCAGGGTCTCCTCTATTTCGTGCGCCGGGACCGAAGTTTGGCGGGCTGAGGCCGACAGGTCAGCAGAGCCGTCCGGGGGGCTGGGCAGAGCGAAGACGTCGCCGATGACGGCCTTGGTCTCCTCGTAGACGCAGAAGACGTAGCCTATGACCTGGCCTGCTTCCAGAGCCGCGTAGCCGGGCAGCATGTGGTTGTCGAGATACTGCATCAGGAGCCCGGAGGAGCTTCGATAGTCCCAATGCAGGCGCTGCTTCCACAGCTCGCCCTCGGCATCGAGCACAGGGCGGAGCACCGGCGCCGCGAAGTGCCGCAGGTCGAGGATCTCGATGGAAGCAGTGGATGCCATGGTCTTCCCTTTGGCTGCGGGCCGGCTGCGGCCGGGGGGAGAAAGCCGTGCAGGCCCGGATCAGTTGAGGCTTGAGCGGAGGCGTGCAGCGAGTAGCGCCTTCCGATCACCTTGCCAGGAGTTCAAGTACAACTTGACGTTCAGCTTATCAGCTTACCGGCTGCCGACCAGATAGACTACGAGCCCTTGCTCGGGCCATGTGAAGAGTTGCTCATAGCGGCGGCCTTCCAGGTACTCATCGAGGGCGGCTGCCGTGTGGAGGTCTGCGCCGTTGCGGCCGGCGACCCGCACCACCAGCAGGTGCTGCCCATCGGGCACGCCGCTGTCCTCGTAATTGACGACCTCGCGATTGCGATAGAACGAGAGCCCATACTCCATGTCGCGGCGGACGCGAAAGACCGCGACGGTCTCGTCGGCGGGAACCAGAGAGGCGAGCCGATCGGCCAGCGGGCGCGCGGAGTAAGCCCGGTCGAGCAGGTGAATGACGCGCTTGGTGGCGCCGACCTCGGGGATGCCGAAGAACGGGCCTACGCCATAAAGAAAGAGAACCAGCACCACCAGCACTCCGCAGGTAACGAGCCGGAGCCGGGCCACGCCAAAGCCTTTGACCACGATGAGAATCAACAGCGAGGCTCCCAGGGCGGCCAGAAGCGCGGCTACAAGTGCGTGCGCGGGAGGCATCTTGGCACCGTGGGCCACAAACCAGGGCAGAAGCAGGGCGAACATGGTCATTAAGCCGCAAAGGACCGCGTGGCCCAACAGCACCCAGCGATTCAGACCCGGCTGACGGCGGCGGAAAAGGTAGTCTCCGGTGAGAATGGCGATGGGAGGAATAGAAGGAAGAATGTAGCCCGGCAGCTTGGACTTCGAGAGCGAGAAGAAGAGGATGGGAATGAGCGCCCATACCACCAGAAACTCAGGGAAGGCGTCGCCGGGACGGTTGGCGCAGGGCTTGCAACGGCTGGAATGGCGCAGCCGCCACTCGCACACCGAAGTGTGAATGCCGTCAGCGAGTGCCCGTATGGCGATGACGGTCCACGGCATCATGGCCAGGACAACGACCACCAGGTAGTACCAGAACGGCTCATGGTGGTGATAGAGATCGGTGCTGAACCGATCCAGATTATGTTCCAGGAAAAACACACGGAAAAAGTCGGGGTTCTGATGCTGGACGGCGATGAACCAGGGCAGAACGATGGCGAAGTAGAGCAGCACGCCTGGCCACCAGAGGGAGCGGCGCAGGATGGACCACTCCCTGCGCAGGGCGGCAAAGGCGGCCACGATCACGATGGCCAAAAACGGCGCCACGGGCCCTTTGGCCAGCGTGGCCACGCCGGTGAAGAAGTAGATGTCGAAGAGCCAGAACCTGGAATCGGTCTCGTACCAGGCGTACCAGCCGAGCAGGCCGATAGCCAGAGGCGCCGCCATCTGCATGTCAGTGGAAGCGCCGCGGGCAAAGCCGATGATGCCGGCGCAGGCCACGGTGATGAGCGCCGCGTCCAGGTGGCCGCCGGGGCGGAAGCGCCGCATGTGCAGGTAGATGAGCGCCACCATGACGAAGGCGAAAGTGGTGGAGGGCACGCGCGCGCTCCAGTCGTGGACGCCGAATTCCTGAAAGACGGTCATGGCGCGCCAGTAGTAGAGGGCCGGTTTCTCCAGCCAGGGATGGCCGTAGAGATAGGGAGTTACGCAGGCGCCGAGGCGGCCTTTCAGGGTGTGCGCGGAGTCGAACCGGCTCAGCATTTCATGGGCGATCTGAGCATAGCGGGGTTCGTCGGAGCCCACCAACCCCAGGCCGTCCCCGCCCAAAAGAGGGGTTAGCCCGTAGGTGAGAAAGAAGACGGCGAAGCCGAGAAAAACGGCGGCTTCGCAGACGGTGGCCCAACGGGGCAGCCGTTTGCGCCGGTTTGGGGGCGAATCCGGAACAGAGGATTCGAGAGTAGTCTCCACTTCCAGCGTTTCTCCAGTTCCAGCGTCTCGCGAACGGGCGGGCCATCGCCCGTTCCGCGCAGAATATCGATTTCGGCTTTGGTCAGGGCGATTGGGGGTAGGCTGCCCTGGCCTGGTTACGGTCCGCTCCAGCAAGCAACGCGGAGATCGTGCTCAAGTTTCGATAGGGACAAGGCTAACAGATTCGCGCAAAATCTCAAGGGCTCTCAGGCCGCATCGCCGTTGAAACGGGCCACGGCACGGCATTTTCCGGAAAATTGCGGCCTCTGGGAGTGGTGTTCATCTGCGGCTATAGCGGAACCAGGGAGGGTGTATCCCGAAACCGCGGCATTCAAGTCGACGCGACCATCAGACCGGGGTCCCCGGCAACTCGGGGGCCCCGGCGAGCGATTATTGCTCGCTGGGGTGAGGAGACAGTCTTCGTCGCTGGGGTGGAGGAAGCGGCGACCCTGCACAAATCTCAACAGAACACTGTAACCCTGGTTTCGCTCTACTCGGCCGGGGCCGTCTGCTCCACGGGAGGCTTCTGCTCCGATAGAGGCATTTGCTCCGCGGGGGCCTTTTGCCGCTTGCGATGTCGGTCCATCAACTCTTTGATGCGGGCCTCGAAGCGGCCCGAACGGTCGGCGAGGAAGCACAACTCAGGCACGTGGCGCACACCCATGCGCTCCTTCAACTCATAGCGAATGTAACCTTTGGCGGCTTCCAGGCCGGCGATGGTATCCACTTCGGCCTGGGCGATGTCTTCGACGGCGCTGTCCACGGCCACGTAAACCCGCGCCGACTTGCCGCCGGGATTCAGCACCACCTCGGTGACGTAGCAAAGATTGATGCGCGGGTCGACGAGTTCGCCCTCGATCATGGCGCCGATTTCCAGCCGCAGCGTCTCCGCCACCCGGTCCTGATGGTGCTTTCGCCCCCTGTGTTCCGGCATGAACCCCTCCTGGTGCGGGTAGATCATACAGGATAGCAGAGGGGCATGGGCAAAGAGAGCAGCCGTACACCCAGGAAAGGTCCGGCTTCGCGTCAGAGCGATACTCGGATTCGTACCACAATGCCTGAGGCCCGAATCACTCGCATCCACTTACAGCCGTCTCCGTTCACAATTTGAGTAAGAAGACCGGAGCTATGGATGCGAGCATAGCTCCGGCTTGCAGCGCGAGCACATACAGCGTCTGTCTTGGAGCCCGAGGCAGCCATTTGAGCGCGAAGAACGCCAGCACCGGCATCTGTCCAGCCATGAGGATCTGCCAGAGATGAGCCGTGATTCCCTCATCGGCTTCGCGGGCAGCGCCGAAAATGCCAATGTGGACCAGCACAATCGCCAGGGCAGCGATCGACATTACTACTGGAAGAAAAGCGCTAGGCTGCCTGATGATAACGCCAAAAGAACGGGGATCTCGTTCCATTTTGCCTCCTATGGAAACCTCCTGATTATTTGATGGACCTGGTTCTTCAAGCGTATAGAACCGTCGCCTCCGCGCTGCAAGCGGGACCGGCAGCAGATTGCACATTGTAAACACGGATTGGTTGTAAATCGCAAATCAGATATGTAACTTATCTCTACGGAGAACTTGCGCGGATGGGAGCAGCGCGTCCCACGCCTCCGGTTCCGCCGTTCACTTCTCCAATCCATTCCCCGAAAGGAAAATTGAAACGATGAAACTGACAACTTACCTCAACTACGGCGGCAACTGCGCCGAGGCTCTCCGCTTCTACGAACAGCATCTGGGCGGAAAGATCCTCATGATGTCAACCTACGGCGAGAACCCGGGCGCGAAGGAGGCCAATCCGGGTTTGGAAAACTCCGTACTCCACGCCCGCATCGTGATTGGCAACACGACGATCATGGCCAGCGACACCCCTCCGGACCGTTTCCAGCCCATGCGCAGCGTCTATCTTGCTCTTTCCGTCGACAGCAATGAGGAAGCGGAGAGCCTGTATGCACTGCTCTCTGAAGGCGGCGAGATCTTCATGAAAATGGAGGAGACATTCTTTGCCTTCCGCTTCGCGATGCTCCGGGACAAGTTCGGCACATCCTGGATGCTCATTCACGAAAAGCCCATGCCTCGGGGCGCTTGAAGAACCGGAAGCTGCGAAAGGCAGTTGGGAATCTCTCCTGATCTAGGGAGACGCCCAACTGTCGCCTCAGTTCTCGATGTACTCCCAGAAGCTGTCGGCCAGCTCCGCGCCGAGTTCGTTGAGCATGCGGCGGGCCGAGCGCTCCACCTCTTCGATGAGGCCGTGCAGGTAGTCGCGGGAGCGGGAGATGGCCACCACGCCAATGGTAGCCGACTGCCAGGTGACCGTCTCGTCCATCTCGGCCACGGAGATGTTGAAGCTCTGGCGCAACTGATCTTTGAGCGAGCGCACCACCTGCCGCCGGTCCTTGAGCGACTGGGCGTGCTCGATGCGGATTTCAAGGGTCAGTTGGGCGACGGGCATGGCGTCACAGCATTTACACGGACAGTGTAAGCCGGGTTCGAGCGGCCGGGTGGATTTTTTCTTGACCCGCTGGGGTTCACGGCAAGGGAGCAGGTTGCCGGGGTGGAGGCAAACATCCCGCAAAGCACGATGCGTGCGAGAGCGAAAGTAGCGGAGATGCTCTAATCCGAGAACTGCGCCAACTGCTCCGGAGCCGGCCTGGGCGTGAAGAGGCTAACCACCACCATGGCCAGCACGGCCGCGAACAGCGCGGGAAAGATGGCGTCGCGCTGGGCCAGGATGGGCGGGAAAAACGCCTTGACTGCCTCGAACTCCCAGCCCAGTGTGACCACTGTGCCGGCGCCAATGGCCGCCACCGCGCCCCAGGCCGTGACGCGCTTGGAGAAGAAGGCCGCCAGCACCACCGGGGTGAGCGCGGCGGAGTAAATGGTGTATGCCCACAGCATCTTTTCCAGGATGCTCTGGGCGTAGATGGCCTGATAGAGCGCCCAGCAGCCAAGCAGAACGACGGCCAGCCGCGAGACGATGAGCACCCGCCTATTGGATGCCTGCGGAGCGATGTAACGCACGAAAACGTCGTTGACCAGGTTGGTGGCTGGGGAAAACAGGTAGTTCGAGGCCGTGGAGATGACTTTGGCGAAGACCGCGCCGAGCAGGAGCGCGCCCATGAACGCGGGCAGCCCGTGGCGCGCCGTGTAGGGGATGATCTCGTAGGGCTGCCTGGCTACCTCTCCGGTTGGATAGAGCGCCGAGCCAAAGACGGCGATGGCCACGATCAGCGTCTCCAGCAACAATGTGCCCAGAATCCACCCCACGACAGAGATGCGCGCGTCCCGCTCGGATCTTGCGGAGTAGAACTTCTGATACATCACCTGGTTGCCGAGCATGAGCAGCAGGACGGGCACCAGGAACTCGAGCGCGCGGACCAGGGTGAGGTTGCCCAGCACCTGGAAGTGGGAAGCCGGCAGCGCGGAGTGAAGCCCGGCCCATCCGCCGGCCTTGAAAAACAGCATAGGCGCGGCGATGATGCAGATGACGGTGACCAGCGAGCCGATGGCCACGTCCATATAGGCCACGGAAGACATGCCGGCCAAAGCCGTGGTGACAATGACGAAGGCGGCGATGATGTAGGCGCCCAGCTCCGGTGTGACTGTGTCCGGAAAAATGAGGTGCAGCACGTTGCCGCCGCCCTTGAACTGGTAGCTGGTGATCCCGACATAGGCGAAGAGGATGGCGATGGTGCCCAGCACCCGCGCCGTCTGGTTGTAGCGGACTTCGAGCAGGTCAGGCAGCGTGAATTGCGCGAATTTGCGGGCGCGGGGCGCGATGAAGTAGATCAGCAGCAGGCCGAGCCAGCCGCCGGCCGGCTGCCACAACGCCGCAAAGCCGTTCCTGTAGGCGTTCTCAGCGCCGGCAAAGAGCGATCCGGCGCCGATCCAGGAGGTGAGCAGCGTCAGCACCAGCACCGCAGCCGGCAGCGACCGGCCGGCCACCAGGTAGTCGGCCTTGGTCTTCACCTGGGAGGTGCGATAGACAGCAACCGCCAGCAACGAAACGACAATGACGGCCAGAACGGCGACATAAAGTTGGGACATTTGCGGGGTTCCTCGCTGGCGTTTCCCGGGTTCCCGTCAGTGTACCGGATGGAGGAGGCAGCCGGCACAGGCCGGCATTCGACCGCGAGCAATTTGACCGCCATCCGGCGAGTTGATAAACTGAATACGCGGGGTGGAGCAGCCCGGTAGCTCGTTGGGCTCATAACCCAAAGGTCGCTGGTTCAAATCCAGCCCCCGCAACCAAGAACTTCAAGATTCTAAACGGCTTCCGAATATAACGGAGGCCGTTTCCACGTTTAGTGGGAACTTGGGCAAATCCTGGACAAGGAATTCTTTGTCCAGAAGTGCTCCAAGCTCTTCGGCTAGCCGTTTCGTTCGTAAAGCTCTCAATCACTCTCCCCGATTGCGTCCGCTCATGAAGATCGATGCTTTCTTTCCCTTGGTTGTGCACAACGGCTGCCGCCAGCTTCAAAACCAGGCGACATTATCCTACTGTCCGATATCGGACAGTTCATGCCATAAGCGGCCAATAGGGTAGATTTCTGTAACCGCATTCCTTTTCTAAGTGTTTCATTTTCAATGCGGAAGGCTGATTGCCCTTTGGCACGGGAAATGCTTCTCTTATGGTCGATGGATATCGCACGCCCAGACTTATTGCAAAAGAGGAAGCGCCGTTTTGTGGCGTATGTCGCCGTCGCGCTGGTTGTGCTGGCGGTGGGAGTGGTGGCCGTATTGCGGCTCAAACCGGCAGCGCCCACGGTGGATCGCTCGACCATCTGGCCGGATACGGTCAAGCGCGGGCCGATGATCCGCCAGGTGCGCGGATCAACCGGCTCGCTGGTTCCGCGCGAAGACTCGATCGAACTCATTCCCGCGCAAACCGACGCGACCGTTGTCCGCATTCGCGTTTTGCCCGGGACCAAGGTAACCCCGGATACCGTTCTGATGGACCTGGCCGATCCTCAACTCCAGCAGGAGCTGCTCAACGCGCAGTTGGGGCTAAAAGCCGCACAGGCCGACTACAGAAGCCTTCAGGCCACGCTCGAAAGCACGCTGATGGATAAGAAAACCTCGGCCGCCCAGGTGAACTCCGACTATACCCAGGACCAGTTGCAGGCGCAAACCGACAAGGCGCTCTATGATCTGGGCGTCATCTCCGGCCTTGCCTACAGCAAGTCCAAGAGCACAGCCGACCAGTTGACCGCTCAGCACAAGCTCAGCCAGGACCAGCTCGATGTGAACCAGAAGGCCATCGCTGTCCAGCTTGCTTCGCAACAGACCAAGATCGACCAGGCCAAGGCCCTGCTTGACCTCTATCAAAAGCAGACGCAGGCGCTTCAGGTCAGGGCCGGAATCTCCGGTGTGGTCGCACCGCTTGCCACCCCGTTGCAGGTGGGCCAGCACGTCACCGCGGGAACCTCGGTGGCCGAGGTCATACAGCTCGACAAGCTCAAGGCCGCTCTGCAGATCGCCGAAACCCAGGCGCGCGACATCCAAATCGGCCAACCCGCCTCCATCGACACGCACAACGGCATTATTCCCGGCCACGTTACCAGAATCGATCCTTCCGTCGTGAACGGAACGCGCACGGTGGACGTAATGCTGGATGGACCGCTCCCTCCAGGCGCGGTTCCGCAGTTGAGCGTGGATGGGACTATCGATCTGGAGCGCATGACGGATGTGCTCTATGTAGGCCGCCCTGCGCTGGGCAACGAAAACTCCACGCTGAGCCTGTTCAAGATCGATCCCGACGGCAAGGGCGCCACGCGCGTGCCGGTCAAGGTCGGCCGCGCCTCGGTCAACAGCATTCAGGTGCTCGAAGGTTTGAAGGAAGGCGACACGGTGATTCTTTCCGATATGTCGCGCTGGGACAATGTAGACCGCATCCGGCTGGAGTGAAGACAGTGGTCAGTGGTCGGCAAGACGGAGATCATTGGCCAACTATCACTGATAACTGATTGCTGGTAACTGACAACCGATCACTGACAACTGATCACTGACACGAGGGGGACAGAATGGCATCGAACGGCACGCTGATTGAAATTGAGGACCTGACCAAGATCTTCTACACCGACGAAGTGGAGACGCACGCGCTCTCCGGAGTTCATCTCACCATCTCGCGGGGCGAGTATGTGGCCATGTCCGGCCCGTCGGGATGCGGCAAATCCACATTGCTCTCCATCCTGGGCCTGCTCGACACGCCCACCGCCGGCAGATACCTGCTCAACGGCAACCCGGTCGAGAACCTGAGCTTCGGCGACCGCTCGCGCATTCGCAATCAGGAGATCGGCTTCATCTTCCAGAGCTTCAACCTAATCGGCGATCTGACTGTCGAGGAGAATGTCGAACTGCCCCTGACTTATCGCGCCGGAATGCCCTCGAGCGAGCGTAAAAAGCGCGTCAAGGAAGCCCTGGAGAGGGTGAACATGGCGCACCGCATGAGGCATTATCCGGCGCAGCTCTCCGGCGGCCAGCAGCAGCGCGTAGCCGTGGCCCGCGCCCTGGCCGGTTCGCCGTCGATCCTGCTGGCCGACGAGCCGACCGGCAACCTGGACTCGAAGAACGGCGAGGCAGTGATGCATCTGCTCACCGATCTGCACCGCGAGGGCTCGACCATCTGCATGGTGACGCACGATCCGCGCTTTGCTAAGCACGCCCAGCGCGAAGTGCATCTCTTCGACGGCAAAGTCGTCTCGGAGCAGGAGTTGAAGAAGCTGGAAGAAGAAGTGGAGGCGTAGCCATGCTATTTCAGAACGCGTTTCAGGATCTTCGCTACGCATTGCACCAGTTACGCAAGTCGCTAGGATTCACATTCACGGTTGTGCTGATGTTGGCGCTCGGCATCGGCGCCAATACAGCCATTTTCAACGTGGTGAACACCACATTTCTGCGCGCGCTGCCTTATCCGGATTCTGGCCGGCTGCTCTGGATTACAGAACGCAACAGCATCTCCAACCACGATGGGTCGGTCTCCTATCCCAACTTCCTAGACTGGCGTGCGCAGCAGGACAGCTTCTCCGAGTTGTCTGTCTACCAATTCGACAGCGGGACACTGAAGACCACCGACGGCGTGGAGCGGGTCCCCACGTTAATGGTCTCGGACAATTTCTTTGCCGCCTTGGGTGTGCGTATCACCCAGGGTAGGGGCATGATCGCGGAAGACGACAAGGCTGGGGCCGCTCCGGTAGGGTGGCTTTCGTACGCCGCGTGGCAGAGATACTTTGCGGCCGATCCGAGCATAGTAGGCCGGACAATGTCGCTCGACGGGCAATCGATGGCCGTGGCCGGGATACTGCCCGCAGATTTCCGGTTTTCTCAGCCCGCCGACGTGTACCTGCCGGTGGCGCAGTATGCGGACCGGCTCTTCATGAATCCTCGCAACAATCGCAGGAACACATTCGTTGTGGGACGATTGAAGCCCGGTGTGACACTGGAGGCTGCCCGGAGTCAGATGGATACCATCGCACGGCGGCTCCAGACGCTTTATCCAGAGGCCAACACCGGTATCGTGGCCAATGTTATGCCTCTGCGCGAACACTTGGCGGGTCCGGCGCGCACACAGCTTTTGCTGCTACTGGGCGCGGTGGGCGCAATCCTGTTGATCGCCTGCGTCAATCTGGCCAATATGCTCCTGGCCCGCTCGGCGGGCCGGCGGCGCGAGATGGCGATCCGCGCTGGTTTAGGCGCGTCCCGCTTCCAGTTGATGCGCCAGTTGCTGGTCGAGAGCCTCCTGCTGTCGATCGGCGGAGGAGCGTTGGGGTTGCTCTTTGGCAAGGAGGTCTATCATCTGGTTTTTCGCTTAGTGCCGCTCGATATGCAGCAAATGGCAGGGACTGGCGGCGGTCTCGACTGGCGCGTTCTGCTCTTCGTTGTCGCCGTCACGCTGGTCATCGGCATCGGCTTTGGGCTTGCCCCGGCCTGGCAGTCATCGCAGGTGAATCCCAGCGATGCCATGAAAAGCACCGAGTGCCTTACGCGCTCGCCGGGCGGCAGGTTTCGTGCCGGTGACTTGCTGGTCGTGAGTCAGGTGGCCCTGGCTTTCACGCTGCTTGTGGGCGCTGGGCTGCTGATACGCACCCTGGAGCGGCTGGCGCAGGTCGACCCCGGTTTCAAACCGGAACATGTTCTTTCGCTAAAGCTATCCTCTCCGCCTTTGGAGCAGTTCTGGCGCAATCCCTTGAGTTTTACGGCCTACTACGAACGGATTCTGGAGACCGCCGGCAACCGGCCTGAAGTGGATGGGTGCGGCGTCGTCACGGGACTTCCATTTAGCGGATACAGTTCCACGGTGGCCTTCTACCCTGAAGGACGGCCTGACCCGGCGGAGGCCAACGTTCCGAATGCAAGCATAGAGGTTGTAAGCCCGGGGTATTTTCGCGCCATGGGGATTCCGCTGGTGCGCGGCCGGTTGCTGAGCGGCCGGGAACAGCAACCCGCACTTTCCCCCGGCGTCGAAGTCAAGCCACAGGATTTTCTCGCCATGTTTAAGAATCTGACGCTCGATGCGGTAATCAGCCAGCGCATGGCGAAAGAATTCTGGCCGGGCGAAGATCCGGTGGGCAAACGATTCCGTCTCAAGTCCGCCCCGAACGTGCCGCGCCCTATAGTGCAGATTGTCGGCGTGGTGGGCAACACGACCCAGTTTGGGCTGGATCAAGGAGATAATCCCGAGTTCTACTTGTCTCTGCACCAGATGCCCATACCAGGGGATATGTTCCTGGCGATACGCACCAGCAAGGACTCCTCCAGCATCGCAGCCTCGATGCGTTCGATCCTTCGGCCTGTAATCGGCGACCGGCCGATCACCGATATGCGGCCCATGACAGCTCGGATCGCCGATTCCCTCACCGGGCGCCGTTTCAACATGGACTTGTTCACTTCCTTTGCCGGTACGGCCCTGCTGCTTGCCCTGATCGGCATCTACGGAGTGCTTGCTTTCACCATCAGCCGCAACACGCGCGAGATGGGGATACGCATGGCGCTCGGCGCTTCCAGGGCAAGAATCCTGCGAGGAGTCTTGTGGCGAGGATTCAGGCTTATACTGCCAGGAATACTGGTTGGATTGGCCGGTGCGTGGGCAGTCGGCCGGCTCCTCCAGAGCAGCCTGTTCGGAATCACCCGCAGCGACCCGATCACGTACATCGGCAGCACGGGCGCGTTTCTGCTGGTAGCCTTTCTTGCCTGTCTGCTTCCCGCCCGTCGTGCGGCCAAGGTCGATCCGATGGTGGCGTTACGGTACGAGTGAGAGGAGAAAAAATGACGGGACTGCTTCACGACCTTCACTACGCACTACGCCAGTTGTGCAAGTCGCCGGGATTCACATTGACCGCAGTGTTGACGCTGGCCTTAGGCATCGGCGCCGCTACGGCAATGTTCACGATCTTGAACGCGGTTCTACTAAAGCCTCTTCCTTTCCCCGAGCCTGAGCGCATGGTTAGGGTGTGGGAGACTTTGCCGAATGGGACGCCAAACGAGACCACCACGCTGACCTTTCTGGACTGGAAGCGGCAGAACGCGCTCTTCGATGCGTTGTCGATCGAGCAGCGCACTCGAGCCGCCGTGGGAACTGGTGAAGATCTGGCGCACGTTGAAGGCAAGCTGGTGTCGGCCGACTACTTCAAGGTATTCGGCGTGAAGCCTCGACTAGGGCGCGCCTTCGCACCGGGGGAAGATCAGGCGGGAGCATCCCCGGTGGTCGTGCTGAGCCACTCGTTCTGGCAAACGCGATTTGCGAGCGATCCCGGCGTTCTGAAACGCGACTTGGTAATCGACGGTGAACCGCACAGCATCATCGGCGTGTTACCCGCGGGCTGTTTCGATCGGGACGAGACTGCGTTCTGGAAACCACTGATCTTCGCACCGAAGCAAATGAATCGCGATCAGCACTTGCTCGAAGTTATCGGGCGGCTTCGGGCCGGTGTGAGCCTCGAGCAGGCTCGAGCCAGAATGAACATCTTGAGAGCCAGCCTCGCCCCAGTCATGGCGGAGTATAAGGACTGGGGCTTCGCAGTGGAACCGTTTGCGCAACGGCTGGTTGGCGACACACTGCGCCGCTCGATCTACCTGGTGTTCGGAGCGGTACTGATGGTCTTGCTCATCGCTTGCGCGAACGTGGCGAACCTGGTGCTGGTAAAGGGGGCAACCCGGTGGAGAGAGATGGCGCTCAGAGCCGCTTTGGGGGCCAGGCGTGGCCGTTTGATTGGGCAGTTGCTCACCGAGAGCCTGGTCTTGTCTGTTCTGGGTGGCGCCGCGGGCCTTGGTGTGGCCTGGCTGCTGATTTCTGCTGCGATCCCGCTGCTGTCGGCATCGCTGCCGTTTACGGCTGATCTCAGCATGGATCTGCGCGTGTTTGGCTTCGCCGCTGCGGCCGTGATGTTGGTTCTGATACTCGCGGGTCTGCTTCCTTCCTTGCAGACTTCCTTCAGCAGGCTATCAGGCTTGTTGAATCAGGCAGGACGCGGATCGTCGCGTTCGAGCGCAGTTGTGCGCCGGACGATCGTCATCGCCGAGGTCGCGGTCTCCTTTATGCTCGTCTGCGGCGCGGGCCTGCTGTTCAAGAGCCTGGCAAGACTTCAACAGGTGAATGCCGGGGTGAGAATCGACCACGTGATTACGATGTCGGTCGATCTTCCCACGGCCGCATACCCGGATCCACAAAGAGCTACGAGATTCTATGAAGAAGTCGTTGAACGGCTGCGAGCCGTGCCCGGAGTCGAGCAGGCATCCGTCGCGCAAGACCTCCCTCTTCAAGGCGTGCACTGGGGCGAGGGGATGGGCCTTAATCGAGGTGTCGGCTTCGGCGTGGGTCTGAAGCTCGTGGATCCGTGGTACTTCGGCACGTTCGACATTCCCGTGGAATCCGGGCGCGGAATTGAGGACCAAGATCGCGCTGGACACCCCCGCGTTGTGGTCATTAATCAGGAGGTGGCCCGGCAGTTGTCGCACCAATTCGGAATGGCGAACCCGGTCGGAAGAATCGTCCTCATGGATTTGCCTGGCTACGGTCCGATCCCGGAGTCCGTCGTCAACGTGCAGATCGTGGGCGTGATTCGCAGCGAGCGTACGGGCGGGTTGCACGCGCCGCAACAACCGGTGGCCTATGTGCCTCTGGCCCAAGTCCCGCGGCAGGACATTAAGCTGGTAGTCCGTACACGAAGCGAGATGTCGGCGGTAATGCCCGGTATTCGGGAGGCGGTGCGGCAGGTCGATGCCCACCTACCTCTGGGGGACGTGAGGACCATGGAACAGGTAAAGGAGCAGAGCATCCTCTGGTTGAGGCAGCCTACCTGGGTGGTTGGAGCATTCGCGGGGGTAGCCGCTCTCCTGGCCGCGCTCGGGCTTTACGGCGTTCTCGCTTATACGGTAACCGCAATGCGCCTCGAGATTGGCATCCGCATGGCGTTGGGCGCGAATCGGCACCAAGTTTTGTGGTTGGTAGTCAAACAAGGCATGACACTGACGGCTTTCGGTATGGCCATCGGCCTGGTTGCCGCCTTGGCACTTACACGTTTGTTGAGCAACATGTTATTCGGCATTGCGCCGAACGATCCGGCGACCTTTGCTGCGGTCACTATACTGCTGGCTCTGGTTGCGGCCCTAGCATGCATGATTCCCGCCGTCCGCGCCGCCTCCATTGAACCCATGCAGGCCCTGCGCACGGAGTAATGCTCCATCGAGGAGGGACGAAGATGAACACGCTGCTTCACGATCACCGCTACGCGCTGCGCCAGTTGCGCAAGTCGCCGGCCTTCACGCTTACCGTGATCGTCACGCTGGCCCTCGGCATCGGCGCCAACGCCGCTGTCTTCACGCTTTTCGATCGTGTGCTGCTGCGCATGTTGCCGGTCGAGCGGCCAAAGGAGTTGGTGCGTTTCGAGTGGACCGGTGATTTCTCCGGTTCCGCGAGCAGTTTCGGCGGCGACACCGACAACTACTTTTCCTACCCGATGTACAAGGACCTGCGCGACCAGAGCCAGGCCTTTGCGGGGATGCTGGCTGCGGACAAAACCAACGTCGGCGTCAGTTGGCGCAACCAGGCGGAGAATGAAGACGCCGAAGTCGTCACCGGCAATTATTTTCAAATGCTCGGACTCAAGCCCGCGGTGGGCCGGCTGCTCACGCAACAGGACGACACCGCGAAGAACAGCAATCCCGTGGTCGTACTTAGCTACGACTACTGGAAGACGCGCTTCGCCGCATCGCGCGATATCGTCGGCCAGACCGTGCTTATCAACGGCCATCCTTTCATTATCCTCGGCGTCGCGCCCCAGAACTTCGACTCCGCCATCGGCGGCTACAAGCCCGGCGTCTTCATCCCCATCAGCATGGTCGATATTGCCATGCCCTGGATGGCACCTCGCGACGACCTGAACAACCATCAGTCCATCTGGCTCACACTCGTGGCGCGGCTCAAGCCGGGCGTTACCATGTCCCAGGCCGAGGCCAGCCTCGGGCCGTTGTGGCACTCGCTGCGGGCGTATGAGTTGACCCTTTACAAGTCGCGGACCGAGCGTTTCAAAAAACACTTCCTCGATGAATCGCGCCTCAAAGTCCTGGACGATTCGAAGGGATTCTCTCCCGGCCGCACAGAACTGGAAACGCCGCTCATCATCCTCCTGAGCATGGCGGGCCTGTTGGTAGCCATGTGCGCCATCAACGTGGCCACGCTGCTGCTGCTGCGCGCCGCGGGCCGCGCCCGCGAGATGTCCATGCGCTACGCGCTGGGCGCAAAACGCAGCCGCATCGTAGCGCAATTGCTCGTCGAGGGCGGGCTGCTCGGCATTGCCGGAGCCGCTGCGGGGCTTGCTCTGGCTCCGATGGTGGCCACGACCCTGGTTCGCCTGATGACCAGCGCCGATCCCGGCCAGGAGCCCTACTCCGCATCCATCGACGCGCGCGTCCTCCTGTTCACCCTCGGCGTTTCCGTAGTGGTGAGCCTGCTCTTCAGCATTGCCCCGGTCTTCCACTTCCTGCGCCCCGATCTGGCCAATGCGCTGCGCCAGAACACCGGAACCGCATCCAGAAGCTCGCAGCGTTTCCGCAAGCTCGCCGTGGGCGCGCAGATCGCGCTCAGTGTCCTGCTGCTCGGCGGCGCGGGCCTGTTCGTGCGCACGCTCGACAATCTTCGCCACCAGTCCGTCGGCTTCGAGACCGGGGATCTCGCCACCTTCTCGCTCGATCCCACCAACTCCGGCTGCGGCGAGGATCGCACACCGCAGATCGTCACCAACTCGCTTGAAGCACTGCGCCAAATTCCCGGCGTGGTCAATGTAGCCGGTACCACCGATCCCGAACTTAGCGGAGACACCAATGGCTCCAGCTTCACCCTCCAGGGCTACAAGCCTGCGGAAGACGAAAATGTGAACTTCGAAGAACCGTGGGTCACTCCCGGTTACTTCGCAACCCTGAAACAGCCGCTGCTCGCGGGAAGGGAGTTCACCGCCGCGGACACGAAGGGCCAGACAAAGGTTGCAGTTGTTAATCTGTCCCTCGCCAGGAAATACTATGGCACTCCGCAGAACGCGCTAGGCCGTTCGCTCGCCGAGGACCGGGGCCAGACGAACTTCGACACGACGATCGTCGGCGTGGTGGGCGTCGTCAAGCACGCCGACCTGCGCACCGACATGAAGCCTGCGGTCTATCGGCCCTATCTCCAGGATAAGCATCCCGGCGGTGTCATGGTCTACGTGCGCACCGTGCCTCCCCCGGAGACCGTCGAGCCCGCAATCCGCCAGGCCATCCATCGACTCGATCCCACGCTGGTTGTCGATGGTCTGCGCACCATGGACGAACAAGTAGACCGCAGCGCCGCGGACGAACGCGCGCTCGCCTTTCTCGCCATCGGCTTTTCTTTGCTGGCCATGTTGCTGGCGGCCGTCGGCCTCTACGGGGTGCTGGCCTACTCCACCGAGCAGCGCACCCGTGAGATCGGCGTGCGACTGGCCCTGGGTTCGCAACGCTGGGGCGTGATCGTGCTGGTGGTGCGCGAGATGGCCATCATTGCCGCCATTGCCACCGCAATTGCGCTACCGTCCGTTGTCGCCCTGGCTCGTCTATTCAGCAGCCTGCTTTATGGTGTCACAACTTCCGATCCGCTTACCCTCACGGCCGCTGCACTCTTGACGGCGGTGATGGTCGCACTGGCCGCGGCCCTCCCCGCCCGCCGCGCCGCTTCCATCGAACCTATGCAAGCACTGCGCGCCGAATAACGTGCTATCGAGGAGAAGCAAATATGAACACACTACTACAAGACCTTCACTACGCACTGCGCCAGTTGCGCCGCTCGCCGGGATTCACCTTCACGGCAGTGTTCACGCTGGCCCTGGGACTGGGCGCGAGTTCGGCCATCTTTTGCCTGATCGACGGGCTGTGGCTGCGGCCGGTGCATATTCCACGGCAACAGCAGTTGGTGCGCATCTTTGCAACCACCAGCCAGGACCCGGAGGGCTACTTCAATTACTCCGATTACCTGGCCATGGCGGAACGGACCGCGGCGTTCAAGGGTCCATCGGCGGGCATGGTTGCCATCGGCCGCCGCGGCAGCATGATGGTCAATCCAGACGGTACTTCCAAGCTGCTGCTGACTGACGTGGTCTCATGCGATTTTTTCAATGTGCTGGGCGTGCGGCCGCTGCTGGGCCGGACCTTCGCCGCTGAAGACGCGAATCGGCTACGCACGCATCCCGGCGTGGTGTTGGGCTATCGCTTCTGGCAGCAGGAATATGCGGGCGATCCAAGAATTGTGGGCCGCCAGATTGCGCTGCGCCACGGCAAGAGCAGCGTGAGCCAGGTGGACATTTGGGGTGTGCTGCCGCCGCAGTTTCGCGAGATCGACAACGATAGCGACCGCGACCTTTGGATGTCCGTTGAGTCGTGGGCCGCGATTGTGACTCGCGGTGATACGGAGCTGACCTCGAAAGACTTTCGCTGGTTCAACTTGCTGGGCCGCCTGGCGCCGGGCGCAACGGTTGCGCAGGCCAACGATCAGGTTGCCGCGGTGGCCGGCGCTCTGGCCGCCGCCGATCCAGCCAACAATCTTGGACGAGGCGCGCGCGCCGTCTCCGACTTTCGCTACCGCATGGACAGCGCCGGAACCAGCGGCCTGGTGCTGTTTGCCATTGTTGGCGGCGTCGTCCTGCTGGCCATCGTGAATGTGGCTCATCTGCTGCTGGCGCGCGGGTTGGCTCGCGGCCCCGAAGTAGCTCTGCGTTTGTCGCTGGGAGCCAGTAGATGGGCTGTTGCGCGGCAGTTTCTAATCGAATACCTGCTGCTCTCCGTTCTGGGTTGGATGACGGGCCTGGCAATCGCCGCGGGTATTGCCGCACTGCTGCCGCGACTGCTTACCAGGGAACCGGCCATGCTGAATTCGTTTGGGCCGGCGGCCAGCTTCCAGGTGGATTGGAGAGTCTTTCTCTTTGCCGGTCTGTTGGCGTCGGTTACGATGCTGGTGTTGGCTCTGGTTCCGCTCGCCCAGGTGGCGCGGCTGCAACTGCTGCCGGTATTGCAAGCCGGCGCAGCCACGCGCACCGCGGGCAGGGCGCCAATCCTGCGCCGCGCCGCGGTCTGGCTGCAAATCGGCATCTCCTTTGCGCTGCTCGTTTCCACCGGCGCCCTGGTGCGCAGTTTTCTCAATACCCGCACACAGTCCATTGGATTGACGCGCAACCAGGTATTGGTCGCCTTCACGATGGAGCCGGATGCCTCTACCCGCGATGCGGCAATCGCGCGCCTGAGCGCACTGCCCGGCGCCGGGCGCGTGGCCTACGGCATTCGCACGCCGATCATGCTCTCCGAGGACGGCATTGCGGCCAAAGCATTGCTGCCCAGCCATCCCGAGATGCGCGATCCGGTGGAGATCAAGTACAACGCGGTCAGCCCGGAGTTTCTTTCGGTTGTGGGCACCGGCGTCGTGCGCGGCCGCGGTTTTACGGCTGCCGACGATGTGAACGGCCCGCCGGTCGTGCTCATAAGCCAGGCCATGGCGCGTAAATACTGGCCCTCCCGGGATCCCCTTGGCCAGATCGTGCGCCTGCCCGGCTTCAGCAACGGCTCCGATCTGGAAGCCCGCATCGTCGGCGTCGCTGAAGATGCTCCCATCAGCCACATCGGTGAAATTCCCGAGCCCTATATGTACATCCCGTTCCACTTGTCGCAGATGGGAGAGATCACCTTCGCGATGGAGACCAGGCAGAATGCGATGAGCGTGGCCGAGGCCGCGCGCCAGGCGCTCATCCGCACCGATCCTGTCTTGAATCCGATCATGGAGACCTCGCTGCCGGAACTGATCCGCTACTCGGCAGGCAACTACCAGATGATGGCTGAATTGGTCAGCGTGTTGGGTTTCATAGGGCTGGCTCTCACCGTGGTGGGCCTCTACGGATTCCTGGCCTTCCGCGTTACTCAGCGGCGGCGCGAGATCGGCATCCGCATGGCGCTGGGCGCCTCGCGCGAAGCCACGGCCTGGCTGATCCTGCGCGATACCGCGCGCATGGCGGGTATCGGCCTGGCAATCGGGCTAGCGCTGTCCCTGGTCGCCGCGCGCCTTGAAGCCGCGGTATTGTTTGGAGTGCGCCCGCTGGATACGCTCTCACTAGCCGGAGCGCTGTGCATTTTGGCTTTGGCAGTTGCCGCCGCCGCGTGGCTGCCCGCGCGCCGCGCCGCCTCCATCGAACCCATGCAGGCGCTGCGCGCCGAATAACGCACCGTCATTCCTCAGAGGAGAACGAACAATGAACACGCTGCTTCATGACATTCGCTACGCGCTGCGCCAGTTGCGCAAGTCGCCGGGATTCACGGCGACCGTGATTGTCACACTGGCGCTGGGAATCGGGGCGAACACGGCCATCTTCACGCTGGTGCAGGGGATCCTGCTGCGCTCGCTGCCGGTGAGCGACTCATCCCGGCTCTACCGCATCGGAGACACCGACGACTGTTGCGTGGATGGCGGCTTTCCGGGGGACGCGGGAGACACGGGCGACTTTTCCATCTTTTCTTACGAGCTCTACCAACACATCAAGAGTTCCGCCCCGGAGTTTGAACAACTGGCCGCTGCGCAGGCTGCAGATCACTGGTCTTGGAGCGTGCGACGCGGCAATGCCCAGGCCAAGTCGCTGTACGGGGAATTCGTTTCCGGCAACTACTTCACCACGCTGGGCATAAGGCCTTACGCCGGACGCGCGCTCGACGACAACGACGACACACCCAACGCCGCACCCGCTACGGTGCTGAGCTACAAGACGTGGCAGGGCGAGTTTGCCGCCGATCCGGCGATTGTGGGGTCGACTATCTTTATCCAAACCAGGCCTTTTACCGTCATCGGCATCGCTCCACCCGGCTTCTTCGGGGATCGCGTTTCAGACAACCCGCCCGATCTCTGGATGCCGCTCCAGACCGAGCTCTACATCCGCGGCGACAGTTCCATTCTGCATCATGCGGACTCACACTGGCTCTATCCCCTGGGGAGGGTTCGACCCGGCACCAACATCGGCGCGCTGCAGGCCAAACTCTCCGTCGTGTTGCGCCAATGGCTTTACACTCGTCCTGCTTACACATCCAATGGCGGGTCAGCCCTCATTCCCAAGATGCACGTGGTGATGGCGTCAGGCGGAGGCGGCATCCAGATCCTGCAAATCCGCGCGGGCAAGATCTTGAAGATGTTGATGATCCTTTCCTCGGTTGTGCTGCTCATCGCCTGCGCCAATATCGCCAACCTGATGCTGGCGCGCAGCACGGCACACCGAGCGGAGATCGCGGTGCGCATGGCGCTGGGGGCCGGGCGGCGGCGCGTGATGCGGCAGATTCTTACCGAGAGCATCCTGCTGAGCACGATCGGCGGCCTGGCGGGGTTGGCGGTGGCCTATAGCGGAGCACATACGATTCTAGCCCTGATATTTCCCAACTCAAAGAACATGGCCATCGACGCCAGCCCCTCGCCGTTGGTGCTTGGTTTCGCGTTTTTGGTTTCGCTGCTCACGGGCGTTCTCTTCGGAGCCGGGCCCGCGTGGATGTCGTCGCATGCCCAGCCGGCCGATGTGCTGCGCGGGACCGACCGTGGCAGCGGGTCCGTACGCGACCGTTCTTCCTTTCCGCAGAAGGCCCTGGTTGTCTTTCAGGCGGCGCTGTCTCTGGTGCTGCTGGCCGGCGCCATCCTGATGACCAAATCGCTGATCAACGAGGAGCGGCAGGACTTCGGCATGGTCACCGCGAACCGCTACGTGTTGCACCTCGACCCGGATGGCGCGGGCTACACTCTGGCAAAACTGCCCGGTCTCTATCGCCAGATCGAGGACCGCTTCTCTGTAGTGCCGGGCGTGGCTCACGTGGGCATGGCCCTGTACAGCCCGCTGGAAGGCAACAACTGGGGCGAGTGCGTCATCCAGCAGGGCCACCCCGCTCCGGGACCGAAAGACCCGTGCGGCGCAACCTGGGATCACGTCAGCGCCCAGTTCCTGGATTCCGTCGGCGTTCCCATGGTGCGCGGGCGCGGCCTCAGCGAGCGGGATACGGCCACCTCACCCCAGGTAGCGGTGGTCAACGAGACCTTCGTCAAGCGCTTCTTTCCCAAGCAGGACCCCATCGGGCAGCACTTCGGCATCGACCGCCCGCAATACTCGGGCAGTTGGGAGATTGTGGGCGTCTTTCGGGATTTCAAGATAAACAATCCACTCGAACGGATACGCCCCGTCTATCTGCGCCCGCTCAGCCAGCAATTCACCTACAAAGAACCGGAGCTGAATGCCGGCGAAACGCGATCGATGTTCATGAAAGCCATGATCCTGGAGTTCAACACGCCGCAGAATGACGTGGAGGGACTGATTCGCCGCACGCTTGCGGGGATCGATCCCAATCTGACGGTGAGAGATCTGCGTTCGCTGGATGCGCAGGTGGCCGGCAACTTCAACCCCCAGCGGCTGGTGGCGGAGCTCAGCAGCCTGTTCGGGATTCTCTCGCTGATTCTGGCCTCGGTGGGTCTTTACGGTGTGATGTCGTACCTTGTAGCACGGCGCACCGGCGAGATCGGCATTCGCATGGCGCTGGGCGCAACGCGGCAGAGTGTGGTGGCCATGGTGATGCGCGGCGCGCTTTGGCAGATTCTCTTTGGACTCGCGCTGGGCATTCCCGCCGCGTTCCTTGCCGGACATTTTATGGCCAGCCAACTTTACGGCGTCGGCGCCTTCGACCCGCTCGCCCTGGCGGGCGCAACCCTGGTGCTAGGACTCGGCGCCGGCGCGGCTGCATTCATCCCCGCACGCCGCGCCGCTTCCATTGAACCCATGCAAGCCTTGCGCACGGAATAAGAAAGGACACTCACGATGCGATCGATTCTTCAGGACATTCGCTACGCGCTGCGACAGTTGCGTAAGTCGCCGGGATTCACGCTCACCGTCGTCATCACACTGGCGCTCGGCATCGGCGCCAACACTGCCGTATTCAGCGTGATGAACGCTGTCCTGATGAAGTTGTTGCCCGTCAGCCGCGCGGAGGGACTCTCCTATATGCGCATGGCCAACGGTCAGGGCCAGCCGCCAAGGGTCACCAGTTCAGGCGATTCAAGAACCGCGTTTTCCCTGGCAACCTTCGAGGCGCTGCGCCAGCGCACGGATGTCTTCGAGGAACTGATCGCTTATGTCCCCCTCAGCCTTGACGGCAGCGTGGCGGTGCGTCACGGGGAGTTGCCGGATACGGCCGAGGGCGAAGAGGTGAGCGGCAATTTCTTTTCCGGCTTGGGAGCGAGGTTGGAGCGTGGCCGCGGCTTCACCCTGCAAGACGAAAAGAACCACGCTCCAGTCGTCGTGCTCAGTTACGACTATTGGACGCGGAGCTTCGCGCGCGATCCCGGAGTCGTAGGCCAAACTCTCTACATCAAGAGCATCCCTGTGACGGTGGTGGGCGTGGCGGCCCATGGCTTCCAGGGTATTGAGCCAGGCGCTTCAACCGACTTCTGGATTCCCTTGCAAGATCGCCCTGAACTGAACGCCTGGGGAGCAAATTTCATCAAGCTCTACGATTCCCATTGGTTTTGTCTGCGCGTGATGGCGCGGCTTAGGCCCGGAGTCTCGGCGATGCGGGCGCAACAGGCGCTCACCGGCGCCTTTGGCGAGGTCGTCAAACAATCCGTCGGATCTGTCGATCCGAAGGAATGGAAACCGTTGCTGGATTTCGTGCCCGTGCGCGGATTGGCTGGAGCTGAAGATCCCGAAGGTGCGCGCGCACCGATAACTATTCTCATGGGCATGGTCGGGCTGGTGCTCTTGATTGCCTGCACCAACGTGGCCATGATGGTGATAGCGCGTAACACAGTGCGGCAGCGCGAATTCAGTTTGCGCCTTGCGATAGGCGCGGGACGGGCCGCTATCTTCCGCCAGTTGCTTTGTGAGAGCATACTTCTGGTGAGCGCAGGCGCGGCGCTGGGCTGGCTCTTCGCGCTCGCGGCCACGCAACTGCTGGCCACGCGGTCAGGCGTCGAAACGGGTATGGCTCCGGATCGCAGCGTGCTGATCTTTACGCTGCTGATCTCGGCGCTGGCCGCGCTGTTCTTCGGTCTGGTTCCCTTATGGAGCGCCATGCGCGCCCCGGTTGCCGGCGTGCTGCGCGCGACCTCTGCTAACACCACCACGAGCCGCAGCCGCATAATAGGAGGACGCATCGTGCTGGCCGGGCAGATGGCCATCTGTCTTGTGCTGCTGATGGCCGCAATGCTCCTGCTGCGCACTTTGCGCAACTATGCAACGCAGAACCTGGGAATGCAGGCCGAAGGATTGCTGGTCTTCGGCGTAACGCCGCAGGGACAGACCGATGGGCAAGTCTTCTATCGCACTCTCTCCGATCGTTTGCGCCAGCTTCCCGGCGTTGAGTCTGTCTCCATGGCGATATTGCGTCCCGGTACAGGATGGTCCAATAACAGCGATGGATATATGCTCGATGGCGTCGAGAAGCGGGGCGAGATGGTGCGCTCCAACAATGTCGGTCCCGGTTTCTTTCACACAATGGGCGTTCCCATTCTTGCCGGCCGCGACATAGCAGAGTCCGATACGCATGGTACGCAGATGGTTGCACTGGTCAATGAGACCTTCGTGAAGAAGTTTCTCTCCAACACCAATCCATTGGGTCACGTGATGGGCCGCGGTGACTATCGCACTTACATCGTCGGCGTGGTGCGCGATAGCAAATATACCGCGGTGAACGAGGAGCCGATGCCCATGGCCTATATGGCCGCGATGCAGATGCCGCTGAACGCCATGCAAATTGAGGTGCGCGTGCGCGGCGACGCAATGAGTATGCTGCCCGAAGTGCGCAAGGCAGTCGCTTCGCTCTATCCCAATGTGCCCCTCGAGAAGCCCATGACACAACAGGAGCAATTCGATAAATCCTATGAACCGGTGCGGATACTTGCATCCTTGTGCAGTTTCTTCGGCCTACTGGCGGCGCTCCTTGTGGCCACCGGACTCTACGGCTCGCACTCTTTCCGCGTGAGCCGCCGCACCACCGAGATCGGCGTGCGCATGGCGCTGGGCGCAAGCCGTGGACAAGTGCTGGCCATGGTCCTGCGCGAAAGCCTGTGGGTGCTCGTGGCCGGCCTTGCCGCGGGCATTCCACTCACACTATTAGCTGTGCGCCCACTCAAATCGATGCTCTACCAGATGTCACCTTTGGACCCCGTGAGCTTCATTCTGGCGATTGCCATCATGATCCTGGTCTCGGGCTGTGCAGCGCTTGTGCCTGCCCGCCGCGCAGCTTCCATTGAACCTATGCAGGCACTGAGAGCCGAGTAGGCAAGGAGACCGGAAGAGCTAAAGGAAAGGAAACGCGATGAATCGATTGCTTCAGGACCTCCGCTACGCGCTGCGCCAATTGCGCAAGTCGCCTGGTTTCACATTTACGGCCGTGGCCGTGCTGGCGCTGGGCCTGGGCGCCAACATCGCCATCTTCACGGTGCTCAACGGAATTTTGTTGCGCCCGCTGCCCTATGCGCACTCCGATCGCATCGTCGAAATCAAAGGCACCGGCTCCGACCAGTACTACATGATGAGCTACGCGAACATGCTCCAGTTGCGTGACGCGGTGGGCGCGAGGATGCGGATCGGCGTGGTCATGAATAGCTCTATGGCCAGCATCGTCGCTCCCGGAGGCCGCTTTCAGGTACAGAAGGTTGATGTCACCGCCGGGCTGCCTGCAATGCTCGGTGTGCAGCCCATCCTCGGGCGTTCCTTCCGCGACGAGGAGAACGACACGGGCCGCAATCGCGTCGTGCTCATTGGCGAGGAGGTGTGGCGCAAGTTCTACGCATCCGATCCTCAAATCGCAGGCAAGTCCCTCACCATCAAGGGTCAGGCATTTACGATTCTCGGAGTGATGCCCAGGGGCTTTTCGTTCCCCTTTGACGAACAGATGCAGATATGGTCGCCCGCGGCAATCGATCCCGCCAGCCGCTCTTCAATGAGCGGCAAGCAAGTGGCGTGGGGAGATCTCTACGCGCGTCTGCCCGATGGCATGACCGTCGCGCAGCTCACCGATCAGCTCACCCGTACGCAGGCAATTGTCTCCAAAGAGTCCACCGACGGCCCACCCATTCCTCCACGCATCGCGGTCACGGAGTACCAGCAGTCGCTGAACCAGCAGGTCCGCAAGCCGCTCGCGCTGCTCTATGCCGTCGTCCTCGGCATCTGGGCGCTGGCCTGTCTCAACGTCACCAGCCTCATGCTGGCGCGCGCGGTCTCGCGCACTCGCGAGCAGGCAGTGCGCGCCGCGCTAGGCGCCAGCCGCATGCGCCTGCTGCAACAAACCCTCGTCGAAAGCCTGTTGCTCAGTGGCATCGGCGCGGTCTTCGGATTGTTGTTGGGGCAAACCGCCATCAAGCTGCTGTGGCGGCAAATCCAACGCAATCTACCACTGACCAACGCCATTCATCTGGATTGGCGCGTGGTTGCCTGCCTGTCGGCGCTCACGCTTCTCACTGCGATCGTTGTCAGCGTCTTCCCCGCGCTGCGCGCCATGCGCCGCGATGTGCAGGGCGCTCTGCACGGCGTGACGGCGACCGCATCCGCCAGCCAGAATCGCACCCGCGAAGCATTGGTGGTTGCGCAGCTCGCCCTCACGCTGGTCTTCCTTGTGGGCGCCGGGTTGTTCCTCCGCACCATTCACGCCCTGCGCCAGGTGCCGCTTGGCTTTTCGCAGCAGAACGTGCTCACTGGCGGAATCATTCTCAACGGCGGTTCGCAGCTCGACGATGGGGAGTCTTCAGCCGGTCAGCCCAGTGTGGTGCGCAACTCCTACTTGCCGCTGCTCGATCGCCTGCGCGCCATTCCCGGCGTCCAGGTGGCCGCGCTCAGTTCTGTGCTGCCCTTGCGGCGCGAAATGAGAGTCTCCATCATCACCAACCTCGACCACAAGGACGTTCCGTACGGAAAAGAGCCGCGGGCCGACGGTCGGCTAGCATCGCCCGGGCTTGTCGATGCATTAGGCATTCCTATGCTGCGCGGCCGCTTCTTTACCGACGGCGACACACCTTCGTCCCCACCCGTCGTCGTCATTAACCAGGCCTTCGCCAACATGTACCTGCCCAACCAGGACCCGGTCGGCCACTCCGTCTCCATGGGCAATAAAGGCCGCTTCAGCGATATGCGTATCGTCGGCGTGGTCGCGGACATGAAGCAGTGGAATGTCACCGATTCCACCAAGCCTGAGATCTATTTCTGCCTCGCGCAAAGCGAGCCTGGAACACCGCTGTACGGCATCGCAACGGCCTTCATCCAGGTGGCCATTCGCGGCGCAGTTCCTGCTGACTCACTGCGCGCGCAGTTCGACAAGGCGTTGCATGAGGTCGCTCCCGACGCCACCACTACCAATGTGAAGACGATCCATGAAGCCGTGGAAGACTCCTTCGGCAGCCAGACGCTGATCGCGCATCTGCTGGAAACGTTCGCGGCTCTCGCGCTATTGATCGCTTCCGTCGGCCTCTACGGCCTGCTCTCCTTTGCCGTCGCGCAGCGCACGCGCGAGATCGGGCTGCGCATTGCTCTGGGCGCTCCTCAAGCCAACATCCTCTCGCTCATTTTGCGCCGCGCGCTTTTGCTCGTCGCCGTCGGGTTGACCATCGGCGGCGCGCTGGCCTGGTTTGCGGTTCGATTCGCCAGCAGCTACATCTATGGCGTCCAGGCGCACGACGCTCTCACTTTTAACGCGGTGGTTCTGGTTCTTGCCGCGGCCTCATTCCTGGCCGCATGGCTGCCTGCCCGCCGCGCCGCATCCGTCGACCCTATTCTTGCTTTGAGATCGGAGTAACACAATGATCGAACTGAAAAACGTAGAACGCAGTTACAAGACCGGACCCACCGAAACCTGGGTGCTGCGCCGCATCGGGCTCACCATCAAAGAAGGCGAGTTCGTTACTGTCATGGGTCCGTCCGGGGCGGGTAAGTCCTCGCTCCTTAACGTGCTGGCTCTGCTCGACGATGGCTGGCTGGGCGAGTACTGGTTCGGCGAAACGCCGGCGCACAAGCTGAATCGCAAGCAGCGCGCCGACTTAGCCCGGGAGCGCATCGGCATGGTCTTCCAGAGCTATCACCTGCTGGACGATCTCACCGTGGCCGAGAATATTGATCTGCCGCTCTCCTACAAGAACCTTCCCGCCAAGGAGCGCCAGGGGATGGTGGCCGACATTCTTGACCGCTTCCAGATTGTCGCCAAGAAGGACCTGTTTCCCTCGCAGCTCTCCGGCGGGCAGCAGCAACTGGTGGGCATTGCGCGCGCCGTGGTCCACGCTCCCGCGCTGCTTCTGGCCGACGAGCCCACCGGCAACCTGCACTCCACCCAGGCGCGCGAAATCATGAATCTCTTTTGCGAACTCAACCGCGCCGGCACGACCATCGTGCAAGTAACGCATTCGGACGAGAACGCCCGCTACGGGAAGCGCATCATCGAGCTGCGCGACGGCTGGCTGACGCGCGATCAAGCGCTTCAACCAACAACAGTGGAGGTCAACGTTCAGTGAAACTCCTGAAGACATATCCGACCGATCGAGCCTGGACTTGCATTCGGATGCGGGTGCAGGTTTTGACCGCCATTCTTCTGTTGCAGGTGAATCTTGCGCTTGCAGCGGAGCCGCCGGTCACCGTGCAAACGCCCGCGCCGGCAGCCGCCTCTTCTCAAAAGCCCGCCGCGCAGATCCCTTTCAATCAACTGCTCCAGCCTTCCCGCAATCCCTTTGACGCCTACCGCGGCAAGACCGTTCCACCGCCCAGTCTGGCAAACTCGCCACGCCTTGACACGCTGGTGCGCGACGGCAAGCTTTATCTTTCGCTGCGCAACGCGATCGATCTTGCGCTTGAAAACAACCTCGACTTGGTCATCGCCCGCTACAACATTCCCATTGCGCAGATGGACGTATTGCGCACCTCGGCCGGCGGCTCGGTACGCGGCGTAAACACCGGCGTTGTGTCGGGCACGCCCGGCGGCGCCGGTGTCGGCGGCTTTGGCGGCAGTTCGGGCGCCGGAGCCGGCGGCACATCGGGCGGCGCGGGCGGCGCAGGCGCAGGCGCTTCGGGCCTGGTCACCTCTACACTCGGCACCGGAACCAGCGTTTCCGGCTACGATCCATACATCAACGCCAACACATACGTCGATCACCTGACGCAACTGCTCCCCAACCAGACCCTTTACGGCATTCCCGTCATCCACGAGAACACCATCCTGGGCAACATCAACTACCAGCAGGCGTTTCCAACGGGCGGCGGATTCCAAGTGGCTTGGAACAACGAGCGCCAGACCTTCAACAGCCCCAATCAGTCCATCAACCCGCAGCTCACTTCCTATTTCCAGGTCTACGTGCAGCAGCAGCTCCTGGCCGGATTCGGCGTGGGCACCAACCTGCGCTACCTGCGCATCGCCAAGACCAATCAGAAGGTCTCCGACATCGCTTTCAAAGCGCAGGTCATCGCCACTGTCACGCAGATCTGCGATCTGTACTGGGACCTGGTCAGCGCCTATGATGACGAGCAGGTGCAAGAGCGTTCCGTAGGATTTGCCACCGAAACGCTGAACACCACCCGCAAGCAGCTTAAGCTGCAGGCGATTCCCGAGATGGATGTGCTGAAAGCCGAGGGAGAGTTGGCCAACCGCCAGCAGGACCTTACCGTGGCTCGCACCAATCTGGAGTTGCAGGAACTTTATATGAAGAACGCCATCACGCGCTCGCTTGACGATCCCGCCCTGCAGGATATGCCGGTGATTCCCACCGACGCCATCGGTAGCCAGGCCGCGCCCAGCTCTCAATCCGTGCAGGATATGATTACGGATGCACTCAAGAACCGTGTCGAGCTGCAGGAGTCGACCCTGGTGTTGCAGAACAGCGAACTGAGCCGCAAGACCGCCCGTAACGCAATGCTGCCGCAGCTTTCCGCCTATGGCTTCTATGCCGGCACGGGATATGGCGGCACCACCAGCACCTCTCTAAAAACTGGGAGCACTGTGCCCACAGGTTTTGGCGGCGCGGCCGAAAACGCGTTGAACTACTCCTCGCCGGAGTACCAGGTGGGACTCCAACTGAGCATCCCTCTGCGCAATCGCGTCGCCAAGGCCGACCAGTACCGCACCGAACTCGAGTATCGCCAGTCGCAGGTCTATCTTGAGGAGCGGAAGAAGCAGATCCGCATCGAGGTGCAGAACGCCCGCTACGCCATGGAGCAGGGAGTGAGCCGCGTGGAGGCGGCCCGCAAGGCCCGCGACCTGGCAGCGCGGACTTTGGATATCATGCAGAAAGAGCAGAAGCTGGGTGCGGGATCAAATCAACAAACGCTCGCGGCCGAGCACGACCTGTCACTGGCCGAGTCGGCTTTGGTGACGGCCGAGACCGCATACGAAAAGGCGCGCATTGAGGTGCACCGCGCCACGGGATCGGTCCTCGAGGAGTACGGCATTTCGATCGATGCTGCAAAATCGGGCACAGTGGAGGAAGACCATCTCCAGTAAGCAAGAGCCAATCCGCGTCCTGGTTGCCGACGACCAACCGCACATCCTTGAGGCTGTCGAGCTGCTGCTGACTCCGAAAGGGATCGCCGTGGACTGTGTGCGTTCGCCAGAGCTATTGCTGGAAGCGCTGGGCGAACGGGATTACGATGTGTTGCTCATCGACCTGAACTACACACGCGACACGACCTCCGGCCAGGAGGGTCTTGATCTGCTGGCGCGCATCCAGGAGTTCGACGCGCGGCTGCCGGTGATTGTGATGACCGCGTGGGGCAACATCGATCTGGCCGTTGAAAGCATCAAGCGCGGCGCACGCGACTTTATACAAAAGCCGTGGGAGAATGAGCGGCTTATGTCCCTCATCCGCGTTCACGCCGAGCTGCATCAGGTTTTGCGCCGTGCCCGCCAACTGGAACTCGAGAACCGCCTGCTGCGCTCCGAGGGCATGCCGGAGTTTGTGGCCAGCTCGCCCTCCATGCAGCCTGTGCTGGAGCTGATCGCGCAGGTCGGCCCCTCTGACGCCAACGTGCTCATCACCGGCGAACATGGCACTGGCAAGGAAATTGTAGCCAAACTGCTCCACGCCGCCTCGCCCCGCTCGCGCATGGCCCTGGTCGCGGTCAATGCAGGTGGACTGCCGGAGGGAACCTTCGAGAGCGAGATTTTCGGCCATATCAAAGGCGCATTTACCGATGCCCGCACCGATCGGGTGGGCCGCTTCGAGCTGGCCCACGGCGGCACGCTCTTTCTTGATGAGATCGCCAACGTCCCCCTTCGTCAGCAGGCTAAACTGTTGCGTGTTTTGGAGACGGGCGAACTGGAACGCGTCGGCTCCTCGCAGACCCGCCGCGTTGATGTGCGCCTTCTTTCCGCCACCAACGCAGATTTGCAGGAAGAAGCCAAAGCCGGCAACTTCCGCGAGGATCTGCTCTTCCGCATCAACACGGTCGAGATTCACCTACCCGCGTTGCGCGACCGTTGCGAAGACATTCCGCTGCTGGCTCAGCACTTCCTGGCCCGCAACCGCGCCCGCTATCGCAAGCAGGTGACCGGCTTCTCGCCGGCCGCAATGCAACAGATGATGCAGTACGCGTGGCCGGGCAACGTGCGCGAGCTGGAGCACACCGTCGAACGCGCCATCCTTCTCTGCCGCGGCGAGGAGATTGAGCCGGTCAATCTTGCCATCGCCTCTGCCCGCTCTTCCACCCAGTCCTTTGAAAACATGAGCATCGACGAGGTCGACGCTCTGCTCATCCGCAAGGTGCTGCGCCGCTGCGACGGCAATATCTCGCAGGCCGCCGAGGCCCTGGGTTTGAGCCGCGCCGCGCTCTATCGCCGCATCGAAAAATATGCGATATGAGAAAGGTGTGCGTTGGCGTCGCCGCTCGGCGGTCCGCCGGACGTGGCGTTACTGTCTGTTGTTGGCGCTGCCCGCGCTGATCTTTGCAGGCATCTTTCTCTACCAGCGGCAACTCGCTCTTGCCCCCGCGCTGCTTCTCGCGGGCAGCCTGCTTCTCTACATGCTGCTGGTGGCTGCCGCGCTCATTGAAGGCACGGTCCGCCCCTTGCAAACGCTCTCGAACGTGGTCGCATCATTGCGCGAGGGCGACTACTCCTTCCGCGCCCGCGGAGCCGGCTCGCAAGACGCGCTCGGCGAACTGGCCACCGAGGTGAACGCGCTCGCCGATCTTCTGCAAAAGCAGCGCGTCCGTTCGCTCGAGGCCACGGCTCTGCTGGCCCGCATCCTTGAAGTGATGCACGCGCCCCTCTTCGCCTTCGACCGCAACGACCTGCTGCAACTGGTCAATGACGCCGGTGTGAAGTTGCTCGGCCGGCCCCATGCCCGTTGCTTCGGCCACACTGCGCGCGAACTCGGCCTGGAAGAGCTGCTTGCCGCGCCCGACCAGACCATTCACTCCTTCGGCGCCAAATCAACGCGCTGGCTGCTGCGCAAAGCTGCCTTCCGCCAGGACGGCGCGCCCCACACCTTGTTGCTTTTGGCCGACGTAAGCCTCCCGCTTCAAGAAGAGGAACAGATGGCCTGGAAGCGGCTGATCCGCGTCCTGGGGCACGAACTTTCCAACTCCTTGGCGCCCATAAAGTCCATCGCCGGCAGCCTACTGTCGCGGGTGGACCAGATGAGCGGGGAGGAGGCGGTTCTGCATGACTTTCGTCGCGGCCTGGGCGTGGTCGAGAGCCGCGTCGACGCGCTGCACCGCTTTGTGCAGTCTTACCGGCTGTTGGCCCAGTTACCCTCGCCGCAACTCAAGCCTGTTCCGCTGGGGCCGCTGCTGGAGCGGGTTGTGCATCTGGAACAGCGCTTGGCAGTCCAGCTTGAACCGGGACCGCCTCTCGTGCTCAACGCCGATCCCGATCAGTTGGAGCAGATGTTCATCAACCTGCTGGCCAACGCCGTGGATGCCTCGCTGGCCAATGGCGCCCAGCCGGTGCGCGTAAGTTGGCAGCTGGCCGACGCGGCCGTCCTGGTTTCCATTGAAGACCGCGGCCTGGGCATCGCCAACGCCGACAACCTCTTCGTTCCCTTCTACACCACCAAGCCCGCCGGCAGCGGCGTTGGCTTGGCCCTGGCTCAGCAGATTGCCCGCGCCCACGGGGGTGAAATCCGCCTCTGTAACCGCGAAGACGGCCCTGGCGCCCGCGCCACCATCCGTCTGCCCGTGACGCCGCGATAGCGCATTCACCCCCCCGTGTCTCCTCTGAAAACCATAGGAAAATCAAAATCTCATTTCATTGTCCTTGGATTCAGAAAGATACCTAGAAGTCTGGCGGAGAGCGGGATTCGAAACTCTTGTGTTCGTAGACCTGCGGCTCACGCTTCCGGATCGTAGGAGTTCTACGATTTTCATCCCTTGAGGCCGTGGGGACTCTTGCGGGAATCCCAGAATAAGCATGAGCGTTCAATAGTCCTGAGGAATCGCGTCATTTCTAGAAAACACTACATTAAGGTAATCCAGAATCAAGCCGTGTAATCCCTACCCGCGCATCTGTTAACCGAAGGGTTGTAAGTTGGAGTCCCACCTGAGGAGCAATAAAATCAATTAAGCAATTGTTAGTTGGGCGTGCCGGTAGTTTCAGCGGCGGCGAAGGTGCATTCGCGGCATTGGCAGACACGGCGCAGGTAATCCCAGGAGTAGATGCCGCCGGAGTGGCCGTCTTGCCAGTTGAATTGGATGGCGTAGCGGCCGACGGCGTGGGCGCTCGCGGGCTTGGCCGGCGGGGTGTATATAGGCAGGACGGCAGCAGGCTTGGACTTAGGCTGGCCGGGTTTACGGCCTTCCAGCTTGCGCTCTTCGACGCAGGTGGCACAGGGGCAGGCTTCGCGCAGCCAGGCAAAGCTCCAGGCGCTCTTATGGCCGTCAGCCCAATCGATCTCCAGGCCCTTGCCCTCGGTGAGCAGAACGCGGACCTTCTGTGGAGTGACGGCGATGCGGGGCAGGGGACGGCCGGCTTCGGTCTCGCTCGCGGCATGGTCCCTGTCGGCAAAGCGGATGCCTTCGTGGCTCATGGCTCTATTTTAGTGGTCAGTAGTCAGCTCAAATGCCCGGGCGCAGTCCACTTGTTGAGATTTGTAGCTAATTTGCTGAGATGATGCGTGGACCCGGTTTCTAAACTGACCACTGACCATTGACAACTGACTACTGACGCCAGAAGAACCAGGCGGCCATGGAAAAGCCGATGAAGACGACCAGCCCGCGGAGCACCGGCTGCGGGACCATGCGGGCGAAGCGGGCCGAGGAGTAGCCGCCGATGGCGCAAACGATCATCGCCAGCAGGCAATAGCGCCAGACGACCTGGCCATTGACGGTAAAGATGACGAAGGCGATACCGTTGGCCAGGGTCGTGGAGACCACTTTGAGGGCGTTGATCTCGTGGATGTCCTGGAAACCGAAGAGCGAGAGCAGGGTGATGAGCAGAAATCCGGCGCCGGCGCCAAAATAACCGATGTAGAAGCAGGCCACGATGGTCAGGAGGAAGACCGGCAAGCGGCGTGGCGGATGGACGGCGCTCACGGCTGCGCTTTTACGGCGCTCGAGCCAGCGGGAGACCGAACCGCTGAGGGCAAAGATGGTGGCGGCTACGAGGAACAGCCAGGGCACCAGGTGCAGAAAGGTCATCTGTGGCGTGTTGAGCAGGACCACGGCTCCGGCTGCGCCGCCTAGCAGACCGGCAACGCCCATGGGCAACGCGAGGTGGAGATTCTTGCGGATGTCGTCGCGGTAAGCGGCGACGGAGGTGAGCTGGCCGGGCCACAGGGCCACGGTGTTGCTGGCGTTGGCCTGGACGGGCAGCATCTTCATGCCCAGCATGGCTGGAAACAGCAGAAAAGAGCCGCCGCCGGCCACGGCGTTGAGCACCCCGGCCAGAAAGGCAGCCACCATAAGCCAAAGCCAGTGCCAGTCCATGGAGGAGGGAAGGGCGGAGAGATGCGTCATCTATCTCCATTGTAAAAGGCCGCTGAAGCGGGTCGTGGATTGCCCGGGAGCGGAAGCGGGAATCCCAGGGATTCCGTTGTTGGGGTAAACTTTCAAGATTGAGGATGCCCATGAAGAGACGCTTTGCAGATTTGGCCGCAATGGCCCTGGTGACGGTCTGTGGCGTGACCGCGCAAACCCCCGCGCCACCCCCGGCGCAAACCCCCGCGCAAGCCTCCGTGTCGACCCCTGCCAAGGCCGATCCGTGGGCCGGGCTTCGCTTTCTGCTCGGATCATGGGAGGCAAAGACCACCGGCGGAATGGCGCAGGCCGCGGCCGCTTACAGCTTCCGGCTGGAACTTCGCGACCACGTATTGGCGCGGCACTCCCGAAGCGGCGCCTGCGCAGCCCCGGAGGATTTCGACTGCCAGCACAACGATCTGCTATACATCTACCCCGCGGCCAACGGACAATCGTTCCAGGCCATCTACTTCGACAACGAGGGCCACGTCATTCACTATGACCTCTCCACACCTAAGACCGGAACCGTGGTTTTCCTCTCCGATCCTGCGCAACCTGGGCCGCAATACCGGCTGAGCTACGAATTCCTGGACGGGGTGATGAGCGGCAAATTTGAACTGAAAATGCCAGGCCAAACGGAGTTCACCAGCTACCTGGAGTGGAGTGGGAAGCGGCAATAGCGGGTAGAACTGGCGAAAAACGGAGGTCTATTTCGGCTTTGATTTCTTCTAAGTTATTGATAATAATGGTACATATTAATTTCTACAAAATATGAGTATAAAACGCGCATATTATCTGAATCGTTTATGCTATAGTTGCGTCAGATAGATTGAGCGCTGGGAGCCACCCTCCCCGCCCATCATTCCAGAATCCATCAGGAGGTACACATCATGGCAATCACTCGTTGGGACCCGTTCCGGGAAGTCGTAGCCTTGCAGAACCGCGTCAACTCTCTCTTCCGCGATCTGAACGAAGGAGAGAGTCCGATGACCACGGCCAGCTTTGTGCCGGCGGTCGATATCTATGAGGACGAAAAGAAGGTGATGCTCAAGCTCGAAGTGCCGGGCATCGAGCAGAAAGACCTGGACGTGAGCGTGGAGAACAACACGCTGACCGTCAAGGGCGAGCGCAAGTTCGAGAATGAGGAGAAGGAAGAGAACTTCCATCGCATCGAGCGGCGCTACGGGAGCTTCTTCCGCGCCTTCACGCTGCCCTCGACCGTGGACACGGAGAACGTCAAAGCCGCCTATAATGCGGGTGTGCTGAAGCTGGAGCTGGCCAAGAAGCCCGAAGCCCAGCCCAAGCAGATCAAGATCAATGTGGCGGCGTAAAAGCCAGTGGACAGTGGACAGTGGTCAGTTCTCGAAATTGGGCACAGACCACTGTTTACTGGAGGCTCGAATTTGACGACGGTCGCTGAAAGGTCGGGCAGATGAACGATAATAGTTGGCTTTTTTATCTTGGGGTGGCCATCGCGTCCTTAATTGGCGCGTTTCTCGGGGCGTTTATTAAGCGAATTGGTGAAGATTTTGCGGCGCAGCAAAGCATCCAAAAGCTGACCGTGACCGTGGAGAACATCAAAGCGGCGATCTCGGACGATGTCTGGGATCGGCAAGAGCAGTGGAAGTTGAAACGTGATGCTGTATTAGATGCCGTATGTGCTTTGAACGGGCTGGAAAATGCACTGATAGAACTCGATAGCACTTTTTCTGTACCCCCAGAATTGTGTGACGACACAGCAAGAGAAGGACAGGAACTGCTTCAAAAAGGCGCAACCCAGCGCTTTCAGGAAAGTAGTATAACGTATAGACGCGCGATGTCGGTAATCGATCTTGTCGTTGGGGGAAAACTGTCAAAAGATCTTTCGAATTGCTTTCAATTTGCTGGTCCACTTGCTCTCGTGGTGCTGAGGAACAAACGAAGAGCACTTGTCGAATCAGGAACAAAGAGGGAACTTGCAGAGAAATGCATGGCTGTCATTCGTTCGGCACGAGAGGCGCTCGGGATCAAGGACGCAGACGAATCTCTTTTATCTTGAGCCTCAAAGTGACTACTGACAACTGCCCACTGATCACTGACCACTGGAGAGACAATGGCTATTCGTTGGGAAAAACTGACGGTCAAATCGCAGCAGGCCATAGAGCAGGCGCAGGCGCGGGCTGCGGAACTGGGCAATCCCGAAGTGCAGCCCGTGCACCTGTTGCTGGCGCTGGTGGAGGACCGGGAGGGCGTGATTCCCGCGGTGCTCGAGAAGATTGGCGTTCCCACCGAACGGCTGGAGCACGATCTGCACACCATCGAGGAAAAACTGCCTCGCGTGGCGGGAGCGGCCACGCAGCCGGGTCTGAGCCAGGCGCTCAACAAGGCGCTGGAACAGGCCTTCCGCGAGGCCGTGAATTTCAAGGACGAGTACGTTTCCACGGAACACCTTTTGTTGGGCGCGGCGCATTTGAAAGGCGACGCGGCGCGGGATGCGCTGGTCGCTCTGGGCGCTACGCACGAGGCGATCCTGCAGGCGCTCACGGCGGTGCGCGGCTCGCAGCGCGTCACTGACCAGAATCCCGAGGGCAAGTTCCAGGCCCTCGAAAAGTATGCCAAGGACCTGACCGAACTGGCCCGGCGCGGCAAGCTGGACCCGGTGATCGGGCGCGACGAGGAGATTCGCCGCGTGATCCAGGTGCTGAGCCGGCGCACAAAAAACAATCCTGTGCTGATCGGCGAACCGGGCGTGGGCAAGACGGCCATCGTCGAGGGCCTGGCGCGGCGCATCGTCTCCGGCGACGTGCCGGAAAGCCTGAAGGACAAGCGGGTGATTGCGCTGGACCTGGGCGCGATGCTGGCCGGCGCCAAGTATCGCGGCGAGTTCGAGGACCGGCTCAAAGCGGTGCTCAAGGAAATTGAAGAAGCGAACGGCGAGATAGTGCTCTTCATCGACGAGCTGCACACGCTGGTCGGGGCGGGCGCGGCCGAGGGCGCCATCGACGCCAGCAACATGCTCAAGCCGGCGCTGGCGCGCGGCGAACTGCGGGCCATCGGCGCAACCACGCTCAACGAGTACCGCAAATACATTGAGAAGGACAAGGCGCTGGAGCGGCGTTTCCAGATCGTCTACGTCGGTGAGCCCAACGTGGAGGATACGATCGCCATTCTGCGCGGGCTCAAGGAGCGCTACGAGGCGCACCACAACGTGCGCATCAAGGACGCGGCGATCGTGGCCGCCGCCACGCTCTCGCATCGTTACATCAGCGACCGTTTTTTGCCCGACAAGGCCATCGACCTGGTGGATGAGGCCGCGGCTTCGCTGGCCATTCAGATCGGCTCGGTGCCCACGGAGATCGATCAACTCGAACGCGAGAAAACGTCGCTGGAAATTGAGCGTGAGGCGTTGAAGCGCGAGACCGATGTGAACAGCCGCGAGCGCCGGGATGAAGTGGAGCGCGAGTTAGCCAAGCTCAAGGAGCAGATAACGGCGCTGCGGGCGCGCTGGACCAGGGAGCGCGAGGCGATCAGCCGCGTGAGCGAATTGAAGAAGCAGATCGAAGCGCTACGTTTCGAAGCCGAGGAGCAGACGCGCAAGGGGCAACTGGACCGCGCGGCGCAGATCCAGTATGGGGAGCTGCCGAAGCTCGAAGCCGAGCTGAAGAAGCTGAACGCGTCGCAGGACGGCAATGCGGGCGCAGCGCGCATGTTGAAGGAAGAGGTCGATGAGGAGGACATCGCCAAAGTCGTCAGCAAGTGGACGGGGATTCCCGTCTCGCGAATGCTCGAAGGCGAAGTGAAGAAGCTCGTCGAAATGGAGCAGCGGCTGAGGGAGCGGGTCATCGGGCAGGATGCGGCGCTGACCATCGTGGCCAATGCCATTCGCCGCTCGCGCGCGGGTTTGAGCGACCCGAAACGGCCCATCGGTTCGTTTATTTTTCTGGGGCCTACGGGCGTGGGCAAAACTGAGACCGCGCGCGCGCTGGCGGAGTTTCTCTTCGACGATGAGCAGGCCATGGTGCGCATCGACATGAGCGAGTACATGGAGAAGCACGCCGTGGCGCGGCTGATTGGCGCGCCGCCTGGGTATGTGGGCTACGACGAAGGCGGGCAGTTGACCGAGGCCGTGCATCGCAGGCCCTATGCAGTGATTCTCTTTGATGAGATCGAGAAGGCGCACCCGGATGTCTTCAACATTCTTTTGCAGGTGATGGACGACGGGCGGCTGACCGACGCCAAGGGCCGCACTGTAGACTTCAAGAACACCGTGCTGATTATGACTTCCAACCTGGGAGCGTCGATGCTGATTACCGATGCGCTCAAGAGCGAGCACGACTTCGATATGGCTCGCGAATCGGTGATGCGCGTGCTGCGCGAGCACTTCCGCCCGGAGTTTTTGAATCGCGTGGACGACATCGTGATCTTCCGTCCGCTGGGCGCGGCGCAGATGAGCAAGATTCTCGACCTGCGGCTCAACGAGGTGAGTAAGCTGCTCGAAGACCGGCAGATCTCGCTTGAACTCACCGAACCGGCGCGGCAACTGATTCTGGCCTCTGGCTCCGACGCGGCCTACGGGGCGCGTCCGCTAAAGCGCGCCTTACAGCGCATGATCCAGGACCCGCTGGCGATCAAGATTCTCAACGGCGAAGTTCTACACGGCGCCCACGTACGCACCGATGTGGACCGCAAGACGAACCAGTTAAAGTTCGAGCCGATGAGCCGGGAGGCCATGGCGTGAGCGCCTGTGGTGCGGCAGAGGACTTAGCACGAGAGACTTGCGGCCTGATCTTTCGCGGGGCTACACTGTCCCCATGAAATCGATGACGCTCCGCGCGCTTCCCCTCGTCGCCGGCGTTCTGCTTTCGCCAGCTGTCGCTTCCCTTCATGCTCAGGACTGGGCCAAAGCCCGTCTCGAAGCCTCACCCCGCCACCGTGAGTACGTTTCTCTAAAGCACGGGAGCCGTACTGTCCAGGCCTTCGTAGTTTATCCGGAGGTCAAAACCAAAGCCCCGGTCGTGATCCTCATTCACGAAATCTTCGGGCTCAGCGACTGGGCCAAGGAGATGGCCGACGAACTGGCCGCGCAGGGTTTCATCGTCATCGCGCCTGACCTGCTCTCAGGCTTTGGCCCGAAGGGCGGCGGATCGGAGGACTTTGTCAGCCAGGACGCAACCGTGAAGGCCGTCTCCGGGCTGGATCCGGATGTTGTCACTGCCGACTCGGATGCCGCAGCCGACTATGCGAAACAATTGCCGGCAGCCAACGGAAAG
>Ga0209039_10000134_pt1 | contig 65877 bp, 53 predicted proteins | sample BogFormECP12_OM1_FD_188238 | JGI IMG/M metagenome (GOLD analysis project Ga0209039, IMG submission 188238) | Bog forest soil microbial communities from Calvert Island, British Columbia, Canada - ECP12_OM1 (SPAdes) (version 2) | ecosystem: Environmental > Aquatic > Freshwater > Wetlands > Bog ...
ACGTTTCTTCCGTCGGCCCCCATCGGTTAACAGCCCCGAAAGTTGCCGCAAGGTTTCAACGCCGCCGGAAGTATCAGTACCACCTAAAAAGCAACGCTTCCTGGCCAGGAAGTTTGGATTCGGAAGATTGTGACTCGCGCAACTCCTTACCCGATTCAAAAGTAGCATGGAGGTGTGTGTGAAGCGGGGAGGCGCCAGCTGCAAGCCACTGAAAACAAAACAAATTGAGGCAAAAGAAAATTGCGAACGGCTATTTGAGTTCTCACGAAATCGAAGAGTGCAGGAGCGAAAGCGCCCAATCCGAAGCTCTTTGCAGAACCGGCGGCGCGAGCCGGGGGGTCGCGCGCGGACGAGGGCGTCCGCCCTCCTTATGAACCAGCACGCGGCGCTACCGCTTGCGCTGGCCTTGAGCCTGATGACGGATCTTTTTTTTCGTCGAGCCACGTGCCACACCGGCGGCCCGTTTGGCCTTCGGCGCTACCTTCCGGCGCGCCGCGCGCTTCAGCTTCTTGCGTTCTGTCTTGTCGGTAACTGTCTTCGTATTCATCAGCTTCTTTTCAGTCCTGCGTATTTTTCTATCAGCTTCTTGAGGCCGTAGCGGGGAAAGTTAACAGTGATCTTAGCATCTTCGCCATCCCCTTCGCGACGCACTACTGTGCCGGTGCCATACTTGGGATGCTCCACCATCGCGCCCGCCCGCAATCTGCGGAGGGCTGGCGGCAAGGCGGCGGGTTTGACCACGGCTCCTACCGGCGCGCCCACCGGACCGGGCGGCTGCGGCAATTTCGGTGCGATGGGCGCCGGCGGCCGTTGCGGCGCCGCAATTGGCTTGGTGGGAGCGTTGAAGGGCAGCCCGCGCTCGCCGAAAAACTGCGGAATGTTCTCCAGCGAATTGTAGGTCTTGCCGGTGAATGTGTTCCGCCGCACCACCGTACGCACGCCATACCGTTCCGCCTGCAGGGTGAGTTCGCCGGCCTCGTCGCGCACGCCCATTTCCACCAACAGCTCCGCCGGCACTTCGCTCAGGAACGACGAGGGCGTCGACCGCTCCTGCTCGCCGCCGCCGAAGCGCCGCCGGTACTTCGCCCATGTCAGAATCAATCGCTTGCGGGCGCGCGTCATCCCCACGTAGCACAGCCGCCGCTCCTCTTCGAGCGCCGCTTCGGAATCCATCGACCGGCTGTGCGGAAACAACCCCTGCTCCATTCCGGAGAGGATTACCACCGGGAACTCCAGCCCCTTGGCGTTGTGCAACGTCAACAGGCTGACCGAAGACTTTTCGTCGAACGCGTCGGCCTCCGCCACCAGCGCCGCGTGATCCAGAAAATCCGAGACGGATTCGCCTCGTTCGGCCGCCTCCGCCGCCGCCGTAATCAACTCGTCCAGATTCTCGAGGCGCGCTTCTCCGTCCGGCGTCTTCTCTTGTTCCAACATGCTCCGGTAGCCGGTGCGGTCCAGAATGAACCGGAGCAGATCGGGCAGCGGCGAGGAGCTGGCCACCAGCGAAAGCTCCTGGATCAGATTGCGGAACGTCACCAGCGAAGATTGCGACCGAGTGGAGAGCTTCTCATCGTCGATAATTCGCTCAATGGCGTCCCATAGGCTGAGCCCATGATCCCGTCCGTACTTTTCGATCTGGTCCACGGTGGTACGGCCGATGCCGCGCGCCGGGGTGTTGACCACCCGCAGCAGGCTGACCGAATCGTAATTCGAAGCCGCCAGCTTCAAGTACGCCACGGTGTCTTTGATTTCCGCCCGCTGATAAAAGCTGAAGCCGCCGACGATGTTGTATTTCCGCCCGTAACGCCGCAGCGCTTCTTCGATCTGCCGCGATTGGGAGTTGGTGCGGTAGAGCACCGCTACGTGGTCCGCGGGATTCTTCGCCAGATGCTTTTCGATGGTGTCGGCGATGAAGAGCGCCTCGTTTTCGGCGTCGTAGCCGGCGAAGAGCCCTAACTTTTCGCCGGCAGCGGCGTCGGTCCACAGCTTCTTTCCCTTGCGCGCCTTATTGTTCTCCACCACCGCGCCGGCCGCGCCCAGGATGTTCTTGGTGGACCGGTAGTTCTGCTCCAGCCGGATGGTTTTGGCCTTCGGAAAATCGCGCTCGAAATCCAGAATGTTGCGGATGTCCGCGCCGCGCCAGCTATAGATCGACTGATCCTCGTCGCCCACCACGCAGACGTTGCCGTGGCTTTCCGAGAGCAATCGCATGAGCTCGTACTGGGTGCGGTTGGTGTCCTGGTATTCGTCGATCATGACGTAACTCAGCCGCCGGTTCCAGGCCTCGCGGGTGGTCTGGTCGTGTTGCAGCAGGCGCACGGCTTCGAGCAGCAGATCGTCGAAATCCAGGGCGTTGGCCGTGCGCAGCGCCTTTTCGTATGCTTCAAATACCGCGGCCAGCGCCTCGCTCTCTTTGTTGACCGCGGCTTTGAACAAATCGGCCGGCCCTTGCCTGGTGTTCTTGGCGCGGCTGATTTTGGCAAGCGCCGCGCGATACTGCATGAACTCTTTTTCGTCGAGACCCAGGCCGCGGTAAGCCGCCTTCACCACGCCGAGCTGGTCTTCGTCGTCGTAGATGCTAAAGCGCCGCGAGAATCCCGGCCGGAGGCGCACCAGCGAATCGCCATCGGTGCGCAGCAGCCGCACGCAAAAGGAGTGGAACGTGGAGATGTTGGGCGACGAATCCAGGTCGACACCGGCCAGCAGCGCCGACACGCGTTCCCGCATTTCGTTGGCGGCTTTATTGGTAAAGGTGACGGCTAAAATGGCGGACGGGGGCACGTGCCGCGCCGTGATAATGTGCGCGACGCGGTGTGTGATGACCCTGGTCTTGCCGCTGCCCGCGCCAGCGAGAATCAGAAGCGGCCCTTCCGTATGGGTAACCGCTTCCCGCTGCTGCGGGTTGAGCCCTTTGAGGAAATCCATGAGATGGGGAACCACTTGAGTTTAGCATGCGTCACTGCGCGGCCCTGGCCGTCAGCAGTCCCCGCCCGCGCAGCCAGTCCGCCAACCGCCCCGGCCACGATGACAGCGCCGGATCGTTTTCGGCGAGACCAACGCCATGGCTTCCGTGTTCGTAGATGTGCAGTTCCGCCGGCACTCCGGCCTGGCGCATCGCCAGGTAGAATAAGACGCTGTTTTCCGCCGGCACGGTCTTATCGGCATCGGTGTGAAACAGAAAAGCCGGCGGAGTCCGGTTCGTCACCTGCAACTCATTCGACAAGTTGCGCACCAAAGCCGGATCGGGATTCTCGCCCAAGAGAGAGATCATGGAGCCGCGATGCACGTAAGTGGTGAAGGAGATCACCGGATAGCACAGCACCAGAAAATCCGGCCGGCTGCCGGCGCGGTCGATCGGGTCGGCGGCTTGCGGGTTGCCCGCGTCGAAGTGCGTCCCCGCCGTTGACGCCAGATGGCCGCCGGCCGAGAACCCCATGATGCCGATGCGATCCGCCTGGAGGCCATACGCCGCAGCGCGAGACCGCACCAGACGAATCGCCCGTTGCGCATCCTGTAACTCGATGGGGTGGTGATAGCGCGGCCCCAGGCGGTATTGCAGCACGAATGCCGACACCCCGATGGAATTCAGCCAGTGGGCCACGTGGTGGCCTTCCTTGTCCATGGAGAGGTTAAGGTAGCTGCCGCCCGGGCAGACAATCACGGCGGTTCCCGCCCCGCTGCCCTTTGCCAGGACGAACGGCGTCAGCGAGGGCTGGTCCTCGGGCGATGTTCCCAACGCGCCCGGCGCACCATCCGGCCACAACAGTTCCGCCTTGGGCGCCTGCGGTACCGCTTGCGGCACCGCTTGCGGCACCGCTTGCGGCAGGAGGGCGCCCGCCGCCAGAATCAAGCCAATCGTCAATCGCCTCATGAGTCTCAGGCTAGCACCCGTACGTCCCCCTTGCCCCAGACGGTCTGACGGCCCACTCCCACCCAGCGGGCCGCGCGCAGCCACGGCAGAAACTCCCCCACCGGGCCTTGGTATTCCGCTTCGCCGGTGAAACCGCCCAGCGGATGCATCTGCCCGGTGCGCCCGGATTTTCTTTCCGTCTTCTCCCACTGCAATTGGCAATGGACCATGCGGATGTTGGCCGCGCGCCGGCCCATTTCCCGGAAGTCGACTTCCAGCGGCCCCGCTCCGTACAACGAGCGCAGCGTGCTGATGCGGTCGCGCAGCCGGCCGAAAAGGACGGCGAACTCCGGGCGCTTGGCCAACGCCCCGCCGCTCTTCAGCTCGGTCGGGGTCAGGAAGCGGACGCGCATCCGCTCCACGCGCGCGGAATCCGGGTCCAGGTGGGGATGGAGATTGAGGATCAGCGGCGGGCGGCCCACCTCATCCGCCGCGTCGTCCAGGTTGAGTTGTTCCACGCGCTCGAGCGAAACGCGCCCGTGGCCCGGCCCGATTCCCTGCGCCCCAAAGGCGGCAAACGCCTCGCGAAAATACTGGAGCACCGGCGCGCGCAGATCGAAGACATGCACGTCGAAGCAGAAGGGCTCACCCATCGAAATGGCGCGTCCGTCCAGACTGCCCGCCCGCAGGACGAAGGGCCGCGGCCAATCCCCGAGGCCGCTGGGAGCTTTGCCCAGGCCGCTCGACGGCTCGAAGAGGCGCGCGTAGGCGGCCGGCGAAGCGGTGTCGCGCAGCACCATCCCCAGGGCGCCGCGGATCACGTTGCCGCTCTTTCCCGCCGGAAAGCACACCGGGTCGATCGCCCGAAAATGAAAGCGGAATCGGTAGAACTCGAATTGGGTCACCAGACTGGCCGGGTTTTGCACCGTTCTCCTGTTGTATAATGGTATGGCATTTGACTCTTGTTTTCCGCTTGGCGACAGATCTAAGAGGGGGTTGCGTGAGTCCATCCGCGCCCCCTTTTCCTGTTTCAGGGCGGTTGGGGTCGATGCATTTTTACTAAAGAAGGAATATAGGCAGATGAAAGAAAAAGGTACAGTGAAGTGGTTCAACGCAGCCAAGGGCTACGGTTTTATCCAGAGGGAGAATGGAGAAGATGTCTTCGTACACTTCTCGGCGATTCAGTCGGAAGGTTATCGTAGCCTGGATGAAGGCGCCAGAGTGGAGTTCGAGGTGACGAAAGGGCCCAAGGGCCTGCAGGCGACCAACGTCACAGTGGGCTGATGGAGTGAAGGGACGGCCGGCGCTCGTTGCCCCGGCCGTTCCATCCAGGGTTGTGGAGGTTTATGAGTAAAGAGGACAGCATCGAAGTAACCGGCACGGTACTGGAGAAATTTCCCAGCGGGCTGTTTAGCGTGCAGCTCGAGCACGAACGAATTGTTCTGGCTCACCTGGCCGGCAGGTTGCGCCGCAATCGCATCCGCGTCCTGGCGGGCGATAAAGTCACCATGGAACTGTCTCCTTACGATCTGACCAAAGGCCGCATCACGTTCCGCCACCGGTAGTGTCCGCCTGGAGTGCGTCCGCAATTTCTCTGTTTCCCAGTCATATAGAATGAGTATCGGCCCATCCTTTATGGGTAGAGGCATGGTACAACCATTACTGGATGGAGCCGGCGGTCACAAGCATAAGAACTTTTTTTGCGTGTCGCGACGAAGACTTGCAAGCTGCTGTTTTTGAAGGCATAAGAGCACTGATATGAAAGAGCCGAATCCTCCCCAGGAACGACGGCGTAACCGGGTTAGGACCTCACCCGCCGATATAATCAAATCGGAGAGTGGGATGGAGAGACCAAGAAATTCACCAAGCCGGGCGAAGAAGCAGGCTCCCGAATCCACGGAAGACCTTGCGGCGGTCCTTTCACGCCGGGTAGTCGGGCAGCCGGACGCCACACGCCTGATCGTTCCTTATCTACAGATGTTCCAGGCCGGCCTCGCTCCGGAAGGCCGCCCGGCTGGCGTGTTCCTGTTGCTGGGACCAACGGGAACGGGCAAGACCAAGACCGTGGAGGCGCTGGCCGAAATCCTGCACGGCAGCGAGAAGAACGTCCTCAAGGTGGATTGCGGCGAATTCCAGATGGAGCATGAGGTGGCCAAGCTGATCGGCGCACCGCCCGGCTATCTGGGCCACCGCGAGACACAGCCCATGCTCACGCAGCAGAAGCTGACGGCCGTGACCAGCGAAAAGTGCAACCTCTCTCTGGTGCTCTTCGATGAAATCGAAAAGGCCGCGCCCTCCATGACGCGCCTGCTGCTGGGGGTGCTGGACAAAGCTCAATTGCGGCTCGGCGATAACTCCACCGTCAACTTCGAAAAAAGCATGGTCTTCCTGACCAGCAACCTGGGCTCGCGCGAAATGCTGCGTGAGATGAATCCGGAATTCGGCTTCCAATCGGCGCAACACTCCGAGCGCGCCGATCTCCTGGGTAAGCTGCAGAGCATCGGGCTGGTGGCCGTGCGCAAGCGCTTCTCACCCGAATTCGTAAACCGCATCGACTGCATCATCACCTACCAGCCGCTCAGCCAGGAAGCGCTCGCGGCGATCCTGGAGCACCAGATTGCCGATCTGCAAAGCCACGTCAACACGCGCCTGGGGGACCGATCGTTCACTCTCGAAATCGCGCCGGAGTCGCGCCAGTTTCTGCTTGAAAAAGGCACCAGCTCGGAGTATGGCGCGCGCGAGTTGAATCGCACCATCCACCGCTTCCTCACCCAGCCACTGGCGACCATGGTGGCGACCAACCAAGTGAGCGCCGGGGCGAAGGTGCGGGTGGACGTAGCCGACCCGCCCGAAAAGCTTTCCATCCGCGCGTTGGAACCGGAAGTGGTTCCCGCGGCTGCCCGCCCCACGGTGCTATTGGTGGACGATAATCGCGACCTGCTGCACTTCCTGGAGCGCCTGATGGGGGACGCCGGCTGGACGCTGTTCACGGCCGAATCGGCCACCGAAGCGCGGCGCCTGGCCTTTCTGCACAAGCCCGACGCGGCGCTGCTCGACTATATGCTTCCCGATGGCAACGGCGTGGAACTTGGCGTGGAGTTCCTGCAGGCCGTTCCGCAAATGCTGGTGATCGTGATGACCGGAACTATTTTGCCGCCGGAAGAAGAGGCGCTGTGCGAGGAGCATAACTTCCCGGTGCTGCGCAAACCATTTCTGGCTTCCGACGTCGTGAACCAGATTCGGGGACGGCTGGCGGTGGCGGGCGGCGGGAGGGGCTAGGGCTTTGACCGGCTGATGTTGTTGTTTTCCGGGAAACCACTCCTTCACGGTCGAGCGACAAGTCGAGCGACAAGTCGTGCGACAAGTCGTGCGACAAGTCGTGGCTCATCTCGGAGCTGTAAGCGCGATTGGGGGACCGCGGAAAGGCACCACTCGGAGAGGGGACTAGCCCTGGGCTAGTCCAGAATCTCGACGCGGTATTCTTCGATGACGGGGTTAGCGAGGATTTCGTGGGCGATGGCCTCGATTTCCTTGTGGGCTTCTTCGCGAGTAACGCCTTCGGCAATCGCGATGTCGAAAACCTTGCCCTGGCGCACATCGGAGATGGTGCGATGGCCGAGGCCGCGAAGCGCGGCGCAGACCGTCTGGCCCTGCGGGTCGAGGACCGTGGATTTGTAAGAAACGAAGACGCGAGCTTTCACGGAAAGACGATTATCGCATGGTTCGCAGATAGCGCCACATCGGTCAGGACAGAGCCTGATCCCCGCCGGCGGCCTGGAAGAGTGCTTTGGCGTCCACCTCGCGCCTGAGAACTTCGTCCAGGACGTCCTGGAAGCCCGGAAGAAGGGAAAGAGGCCGCAGCCATGGATCGCATCGCAAGGCGGTCGAGCAGAAAAAACCCTCCGACGCGAGGTCGTGTATGGCCCGCAAAGCATCCGCATGTGCACCGTTCCGTGCCAATTGTCGCGTCAGGTAGAATTTCATTTCAGGATCTGTCGTCGGCCGCAGTGCGAGTGCTTGCCTTACGGTCTGGAGGCTCCCGGCATGGTCGCCCTGGAGGAAGAGACTCAGAGACTCGATCAGTGCTGGAAACTGTCCGCCCGGACGCCGTCGGTGGCTTAACAACTCGGCGGCTTCCGTCTCTCTCCCGGTTGCGGCCAGCACCGCCAGGTCCAAATAGAAGAAATCGCCCGGGGGGTACCACTCAAGGGCGCGCTGGCAGTCTCCCATCAGAAAAAACGTGTGCGCCACACTCGAAGCGATCGTCGAATCGAGACGCTTGGCGCGGTGGTGCGCCCTCACCGATTCCTCCAGGAGACCGCAGTAGCGGCAGGCCTGAACCAAGCCTCCGAAAAGTTCGGGATCGTTGGGATGGTGCTCCACGCATCGCAGGAGCCGCACCATGGCTTCCTGGGCGTGCCCCGCATCAGCCTCTATGGGAGTGTAAAGATTGTGCGCGACGGGCAGGTCGGGACTCAGCGCAAATGCGCGGCGAAAAGCCCACCTCGCCAATTCCAGACTATCCGATCCCGCCTGGCCGAACTTCTCCAGAAACCGATAACACCGTCCCACACGCGCCCACGCCGGAGCGTAGTCCGGGTCTTCGTCCAGGCACGCGCGGTACAGATCCCGCGCCATCGACAGGTTCGCGAAAGTTCGTTCCTGCTGGACATGGTTGGCCCGCAGGTAGAATTCATATGCTCTCGGGGAAGCTGGCACATTGTGCGCCAAGACCCGCCGCTCGCGCTCGGTCAGCCGCAGCATCAGCAACTCCACGACGCCGCGCACCAGGCCGTCCTGAACCTTGATCATGTTGTCGCGCCCGGTTTGGCAGACGTAAGACCCAACCAGCGTGCCGGTGGGTGCGTGTACCAGTTCAGCAGTGACTCGCAGTTCGTCGCCGTCGCACAGGATCGTGCCTGTAAGCAGCATGTCTACGTCGGCTTCCTGTGCGATGTGCCGGGGATCCAGCTGGCCTTCCGCCAGGCGCGCCGCCAGCAGGCTGGAACGCACGGTAAGCGAGCGCAGTCCCGCCAGTGAAGCGGAAACCGCTTCAGGAAGACTGTGAGCGAGGAAAGCGATCCGCTCCTCGCCATTTATGACCAGAAACGGAAGCGCGATAAACCGGATGACTGGCTCCGCCGGCGCCTCTTCCACAGCGCGAATGGGAGCTTCCGCAGGAGGCCTGTGACTCCATACCGCAGTTACCGGGGCAAGAAAGCGATAGCCCAGTTTCGGAACCGTTTGAACATAGGCGCCGGCCGCGCCGGCCTGCTTCAGGACCTTGCGCAAGAGCGAGATCTTGCTGGCCAGGCTGACTTCTTCGACGAAGCTGTCGGGCCACAGCGCGGTCATCAGATCTTCCTTCCGCATCAGATGGCCGGGGTTGCGCACCAGCAGCAGCAGAGTCTCGAAGGCTTTGGGCGGAAGCGGCAGAACCTGGTCGCCGCGGCTCAGAATGCGTTCACCGGGCACGAGCCGGAACGGGCCGAAGGCGTAAGCTTCCGGTTCCGCCGCTGCGGCGCGGGATTCGGAGTTTGCAGGGGCGGCGATTCGATTTAGCGAACTCGGCGACGTCCGCTGAGATTTCATCAAGAAAAGATCAACTCTCCGTCAAGACTTGCCCGGTCGACGCCGGTCATACTGTTCCCGTACTGGTCCGGGTCGAAAGCAGAGTTTCAGGCCTGGATATGTATCAATTCTAGCCGATTCAAAAGGAGATCGTTATGAAATTCGCAACGTTTGTACTACTGGCAATCCCGCTTCTGGGGACACTCCCCGTGGCGAAGGCCGCCGATCCGGCTGGCGCTTCCCAAGTGGCAGTCGGTTTCGCGGGCGGGTCAGTCTGGACCTCAGCTTCGACGGGTATCTGCGTTTGGTACTTCCCGGTGATTGGGGATCTCACCACGGCGTCCTTGTTCATGGCGGACTCGTCCGGCGCCCCAGTGATCGACAGGGCACACTCTTACCTCATCTGGGTGTCAGACTTCAGCGTCCAAGTGCTACCCACCGCCGCCGGGTCCTTGAATTTTCTGGCGCTGGCTCCCGCCGGACAAGCCACCATCTATTACAGCAGCAGGCCGGATCTCCGTGACTGGAGCGACCTGACTAAGCGGAGCACCTGGGGGGTACCCGTGGCCACGTTTGTCCGGAAGGCCTCACTGGTCCGAAGCGCCGATGCCCTGGTGTCGGACACTTTCACCTTCTCGACGAGCCTGGTATCGACTGAAACCTTCAGCTTGGGTGGGATACAGTTCGACTTCAAGGACCTGATTCCAAATGGCATGACCTGCTTCGAGTTTGGGCAGAATGGGAGTTCGTGGGAGGCCGGCACCTGCCACGCCAGCGGCGGCACAGGCGGCGGCAGGCGCTAAGAAACGGCTGGCAATGGGTTCCCCGGCGCGGGGAAGAGTGGCATCAGTCTGCGGAGTCCGCCACGCCGGTTGCACCAAGTGACGGGGCCCGACGCGCGGGTCGCCGGACCCCACGCTGAGGCAGCGAGATTCTTACCAGCGGAAGCGGTTGGAGGTATAATCGAAGGCGGCCAGAAGGCCAAAGCGGAAATGCTGGTTGAAGGGAAGATCCCTAGCAAAGGAGTGGCAGATGAAAATCGACATCAAGACACCTGGAGTCCATCATATTGCACTCCGGACGAGTGACCTTGTCCGTTCCAAACGCTTTTATGACGCGACTCTTGGATTCCCCCTGATATTGGAGAAGGAGAATCTGTTCATCTTCCTGGCAGGCGCTACCGCGGTCGGAGTACGCGGGCCCGAAGCCGCCACCCCGAAGGGCGATGCATTCAGCCCTTTCCGCGTGGGTCTGGACCACCTGGCACTGGCTTGCACGGAGGAGGCGGAGCTCGAGAGAGTCGCAGCGGCATTATCGGCCGCGGGTGTCCAAAACACAGGCGTGAAGTTGGACCCAACACTGAACAAAAAATATGTGGCTTTCAAAGACCCGGACGGAATCGCCTGGGAGCTTTATATGCAGTGATGGCGGCCGCCCTGCGGCTTAAGCCGCTTTTCTCACGGACGTTCGGTGGTGATACCGTGGCGCATGCACTCCTGCGTGCCGCGTCGGCGGCCCTCATGCCGACGCCCGGTCCGGACAGATTGTGCGCACCCACCGGGGTGTCGAGACGAGTCTCGACACGGCACGCACGAGTGCGTGCGCCACAGCAATCATGCGCCGCTGAGAAACTGCTCACCGCCTGCATCAAGGAAAGCAGCATGGATCTCAAGCCGGCGGTGTTCCGCCTTTTGCGCCAACTCTTCGAACCCGGGCGCTCCGCGGAGCGACGCGAGCCACGGATCGCGAGCCAGAGAGGACGCGCACAGAAAGCCGCAATCGATCACCTTATCGAGAGTCAAGATGGCCCGCTCCCGCTGGTTGATGCGTGCGAGGTGGCGGGCGATGTAGAAAAGAGCTTCCGGGTCTGGGCGAATCAGGGTCTGCAACTCCGGGATGGCTCTCAAACACTCCGCGAAGTTGCCCTCCAGATAAGCCCGCAAGGAATGCATCGCGGCCCCGACCAGGCCGGCAACACCTCCAGTCCCCTCGCGCTGGCGCAGCCGTTTTAGCGCGTCCTGGTTACGGTCCAGCGCGGCCAGCGCGGCGGCGTCCAGGTAGTAGGCAGCCTTGGTGTCGTAGAAAGCCAACGTCTTCTGATACTCTCCCAGCAGGAAGTACGTGTGCTCGGCGCTGGTGACGATGTGCGGATCGAGCCGCCGCGCGTGATGGTGGGCGGCGACGGAAGCCTCCAGCTCGTCGCAATAGCGGCAGGACTGGACGAGGCCCGCGAACAAGTCCGGATCGTGGCGCCGAAAACGCGCGCGCTCGAGCAGCCGGACCATGGCTTGCTGCGCGCGGCCCTGGTCGCATTCGATGGGGGTGTACAGGTTGTGCGCCAGGGCCAGGTCCGGATTAAGGCTAAAGGCCCGGCGGAACTCCTCATCCGCGAGACTGAGATTCTCCTCGGTTTCCTCGCCGAACTTTTCCAGGAAGCGATGGACCCTTCCCAGCCGCGCCCATGCCGGAGCATAGTCCGGGTCCTCCTCCAGGCACTGGACGTAAAGGTCGCGCGCGAGCCTCATGTTATCGATGCTGCGGTGCACCGAGAGCTGGTTAGCGCGAAGATAATACTCGTATGCCTTGGCGCTGCGGGGCACATCGTGGCGGAGTATGCGGCGTTCCCGCTCTGTGAGGGGCAGCATCAGGGACTGCACGATCTGGTTAGCCAAGCCATCCTGAACCTGGAAGAGGTCGTTCATGGACACGTGCAGGGCGTCCGACCAGATCAGCGTGCCACTGGGCGCCGCCAGAAGCTGGCAGGAGAGCCGGAGTTGCGCGCCTACGCGCATCAGGGAGCCCGTAAGAATGGCGTCGACATCCGCCTCAACGGCGATCTTCTTCGGGTCTGCCGCCTGCCCTTCGAACCGCAGGGCCGCCAGGGTGGAGCGCACGGTCAGGCTGTCGAGACCGGAGAGAGAGCTGCTGATGGCGTCCGGCAGGCTGTAAGCAAGGAATTCCGTCTCCTCATCTTTCCGGAGAATACGAAACGGCAGCACAATCAAGCGCGTGGTTGTCCGGGCTGGCGACGCGGCGTCCGTGCTTACGGACATGGTTGCGGCGTCCAGCGCGTCACGCATTTCAATCGCCGATGCATAGCGATCCTGGGGCCGCTTGGCCAGGGCGCGCCGGATCACCCCATCGATTGCCTCGATCTCTGGCGACCCGCCGAGCGCAGGCGGGTCGTCGTGCATCACCTTGTACAGGACATCCACGAAGGTGGCGCCATCGAAGGCCCGCTTCCCCGCGAGCATCTCGTAGACGAGGCAGCCGGCCGCAAAAATATCGGCGGCCGGGCCGGCCACCGCGCCGCTGGCTTGTTCTGGCGACATATAATGCGGCGTGCCGAGAATCATTCCGGGAACCGTAAGGTCGGTCACGGTGGGCGCGCACTCCCCACCGGCTGGGAGCGGGATGCCGGTCGAGCGCGCCAGCCCGAAATCGAGCAGCTTGACACCGTGCGGAGTCAGGAAGACATTGGAAGGCTTCAGATCGCGGTGGACGATTTCGAGGCCGTGCAAGGCGTCCAGGGCCGCGAGGACCTGGCGCGCAATCCGCACGGTTTCGGAGATGGGCAGCGGCCCGGTGGCGAGACGGCCTGCCAAGGATTGGCCTTCGAGCAACTCCAGCACCAGGAATAGCGTCTCGCCGTCTTCGTCCGCATCGAACAACTGGCAGATGTTGGGGTGGCTGACCCGGGCGAGTGACCGGGCTTCATGCCAGAGCCGCTTTCGGGATTCCTCTCTTTCGCGCACCGCCCGCGCGTCGGGATCCCCGCTCCGGCCGGGTTGGGGCTTCAAGAACTTGAGCGCCACGCCGCGGCCCAGGCGGGTGTCCTTGGCTTTGTAGACCACGCCCATGCCGCCTTCGCCTAGCCTGGCTTCGAGGCGGTAGTGCGCCACCGTGCAACCGGGCGCGAATTCGGCGGCGACCGCGACCGATTTCGCGGCCGGACTTTGCGAGCTCGGTTCCTTGCTCCCGGCCACGCCAGCCAACCTTTCCAGCACTCCTGAGATCCGGCTCTGATTATCCGCAATTTCCGCCCCGATTTCCAGCTTCTTGCGCGTTCGGGCCGGGAGCAGCGCAATGAGAACCCGGAAACTGGCGGTGGCGATCGGGCCTACGCGAGAAGTTCGTTACGGCCGCTGCGGTCGTTGATGGCGTCGAGTCAGGCGGTGCTCGCCTGCCCGGCTAGTTCAGCAGTCTTCCCTGCCTCAGATACGCCGGCGTCTCCACGTCTTCCAGATCCAGCATCGGCTCGGCGTCGGCAATCATTTCCGGCTCCGGCTCCGGCTCGACGATCGCGGCCGGCGCAAGCGGCATGGGAGGCGCCATGACGGGCTCCACCAGGCGCGGCTGATGCCGGATTTCGGGCATCGAGCGGCGCTCGGCGATGGGAGCGTTCTCGGGCTGGAAGCCAGTGGCGATGACGGTGATCTTGACGGCGTCGGCCAGCGCTTCGTTCATAATGACGCCGAAGTTGATTTGCACCTCGTCGCAGGCGGCGGCTTCGCGGATGATGGAGCAGGCCTCGTTGACTTCGTGGAGACCGAGGCGGCTGGAGCCGGTGATGTTGATGAGGATGCCGCGCGAGCCGCAGATGCGGGAATCCTCCAGCAGCGGGCAACTGATGGCCTGGCGGGCGGCGTCGACGGCGGCTTTCTCTCCGCGGCCGATGGCGGTGCCCATCATGGCGTAGCCCATGCCGACCATGGTGGCTTTGATATCGGAGAAATCGCGGTTGATGAGGCCGGGCGTAATGATGATGTCGCTGATGCCCTGGACGGCCTGGCGGAGCAGGTCGTCGGCCACTTTGAAGGCGTCGAAGAAGCTGGTGCCGCGGGGCACCAGCGCGAGCAGGCGGTCGTTGGGGATGGCGATCACGGTATCGACGGTGGCGGCCAGCCGGGCGAGACCTTCTTCGGCGAGGCGCATGCGGCGCGGGCCTTCGAAAGCGAAAGGCTTGGTGACCACGGCGACGGTGAGCGCGTCGAGTTCCTTGGAAAGCGCGGCGATGACCGGCGCTGCGCCGGTGCCGGTGCCGCCGCCGAGGCCGGCGGTGACGAAGACCATGTCGGCGCCCTGCAGGATTTCGACGATGCGGTCGGTGTTTTCAAGGGCGGCCTGGCGTCCGATTTCGGGGTTGGAGCCGGCGCCGAGGCCCTTGGTCATCTTGGCGCCGAGCTGCAGCTTGTTGGGCACGCGGCAGGCGGTGAGCGCCTGGAGATCGGTGTTCATGGCATGGAACTCGACCCCTTCCAGACCCTCTTCCACCATGCGGGCCACGGCATTCGATCCTCCGCCACCGACGCCGATCACTTTGATGCGCGTCCCGAGGCGGGCCTCTTCTTCGATTTCGTATTTCAGACCGTCCATGTCAGCGTCGCTGATGAGCCCCATTGTTCGCTCCCTTCGAATCGAGTTATTTCAGTAATTTTCCCAACCAGCCGGCGGTGGCCCGCCGTTCCTGAGCCTTGAGTTTGGCGGAGTACATGGCCAGTCCCGCGGCGGTCGACCACTCGGGATCGTTCATGGTCTCGGGCCAGTCCTGAATACCAAACGGCAAGCCGAAGCGCGCCTGGCATTCGAGGACGCGCTCGGCGACATCGCAAAGATCGGGCAGGCGGGCCGCGCCGCCGGTGAGGAAGACGCCGCCCATCAAGGCGCGATCCATCCCCACGCGGGCCAGCTCGGAGCGCACGAAATGGAACAGTTCCTCGGCGCGGGCTTCGATAATCTGGTTGACGAAACGGCGGGTCGCGTGGCGGTGCTCGCGATTCTCGGGGGTGGGCAGGTCCACCAGCACGTTGTCGGGGCTGGGCCCGGCGAGCGCGGCGCCATATTCCAGCTTGACCAGCTCGGCGTCTTCGAAGCTGAGGCAGAGGCCCTGCGCCAGATCGCGGGTAAAGTGGTCGCCGCAGATGCGGACGGTGGAGGCCAGGTGCAGGGCGTCGCCGTAATATACGACCAGTTGGGTGGACTGGGCGCCGATATCGATGACGGCGATGCCTTCGCGGCGCTCGTCGGGCAGCACGGCGGCGTAGCATGCGCCGAGGGCTTCGAAGATGGTTTCCTCAACGGCCAGGTGCGCCTGGTTCACGGCGCCCACCAGGGCGTTGTGTTCCTGCACCGAGCAAGTGATCACGTGCACGTTGATTTCCAGGCGGGCCGCCAGCATCTTGCGCGGGTTGCGGTGGCCGGGGTGATCGTCGACCACGAAATCCTGCGGAAACAACTGCAGGAGCATGCGGTCTTCCTGCAACAGCACGTGGGAAGCGCGGTTCACCACGCGGTTGATATCGGGCTGGTCGATTTCGCGCACATAGCCCAGTTCGATAACGCCGCGGCTGTTGGCGCCGCGGATGGTGGGCCCGCCGAGGCCCACGACAACAGATTCGATCACCACGCCGGCGGCGGCCTCGGCTTCGCCCAGAGCCGCCAGAATGGAGGCAGTGACGGCGCGCTGATCGGCGATGCGGCCCTTCAGCCAGCCCTGCGACGCCACGGCGGAACAGCCCAGAAACCGCAGGCGGCCCTCCTCGAAGGTGCAGACGACCAGGCGGGTCTTGCCGCTGCCGGCGTCAAGTCCCGCCGCGTAAATGGGTTTGGCTGCCATGGTCCGGGCGCTACTCCTTTTCCTTTGCCAGAATGCGGTCGTCCAACCGCAGGTCGAAAGATTTGACTTCCGGCGACCGCCTGGCGATCTCCGGGTAATGCGCGAGAAAATTCTGATAGCGGCGCGCGTAGTTAGCGTCACCGAGCATCAGCTCGACGGCGCGGCTGTCCACCTGCGCCACGATGCGGATATCGTCGGGATCGGCGGCGTTGACTTCGGAAACGTCTTTGGTGAGATAGCCGAGCTCCTGTTCCACCTGCAGGAAGGCGCGCACGCAATCGAGGCGCTGTTCGGGGGTCTGATCCTCGCGTATGCCGGCGAGAACCGGAAACGTAAACTGCGCCTGGGCGGGCAGATTCAGCAACACGCCGTGAGCGTCGATGAGCAGAACGTTCGAGCGAAGCAGGACGAAGGCCACGGGCTTGCGCTCCTGGATGCGGACCGCCAGGCGATCGGGCCAGACGCGGGAGACGGAAGCCTCTTCCACCCAAGCGAGCGCCAGCAGGCGCCGGCGGCGTTCTTCGAGGGGCGCGGAGAAGATGCTGCGATCGAAATCGCCGGCGAAGATGCGGAGCACCTTGGAGCGCTCGGTGTACCGCAGGCCGGCGATGGTGAGCGAGCCGGAGTCGCGGGAGAGCGTGAAGCGGGGGTCGGTGACCACGAACTGGCGGACTTTCAGAGCGGCCATGGCGGTGGAAACGCCCACCACGCCAAGAGCCAGGAGCGAAAGCCAGAGGCGCCATCGGAAGCCGGCCGGTTTTTGGGTTGTGCGAGCCATATCAGTTCATCCCCCGGAGTTCGTCGAGGAGCTTTTCGCCAGCCTGCCAGACGTTGCCGGCGCCCAGAGTGAGGACCGCGTCGCCTTCCCGAGCCACGCCCAGCAGCGCCTCGACGCCGCCATCGACCGTGCCGACGTAGTCGACGGCGCGGTGGCCGAACTGGCGGATGCGATCGACCAGCGTCTGGGCAGTGACGCCTTCGATGGGCTTCTCGGAAGCCGCGTAGATATCCATCACGAAAACCGTGTCGGCCTGGTTAAAGGCGCCCGCGAACTCGTCCATCAAATGGAACGTGCGCGTGAAGCGATGGGGCTGGAAAAGCACGTGGATGCGGCGGAAACCGCATACGCGGGCTCCATCGAGGGTCGCGCGGATTTCAGTGGGGTGGTGGCCGTAGTCGTCGATGACGGTGATGCCGCGCTCGACGCCGCGCACCTGAAAGCGGCGGTCGACGCCGTTGAAGGTGGCAAGGGCATCGCGGATGGTGTCGGGGGCGACTTCGAGCTCCATGGCGACGGCGATGGCGGCCATGGCGTTGAGAACGTTGTGACGGCCCGGAATGCGCAGGTGGAAGCGGCCCAGGCCGGTCGAGCGATAGCGGAGGCGGAAGTCGCTGGCAAACGGGTCGAGGGTCAATTCGGTGGCTTCGACATCGGCCTGGGCGGTGGTTCCGTAGGTGATGGCGCGGCGGTTGATGGCGGGCAGAATGCTCTGCACGTTGGCGTCGTCCAGGCAGACAATCGCGGCGCCGTAAAACGGCACCCTGTTGACGAATTCGATAAAGGCGGCGCGGATGGCTTCAATGGACGGGTAGTGGTCGAGGTGTTCGCGATCGATGTTGGTGACCACCGCGAGGATGGGGGCGAGTTTCAGGAAGGACCCGTCGCTTTCGTCGGATTCGGCCACCAGGAAATCGCTGCGGCCCACGCGGGCGCCCGAGCCGCCCATGGTGCTCACACGGCCGCCCACCACTACGGTGGGATCGAGCCCCGCGTAGTTGAGGATGGTGGCGGCCATGGAAGTGGTGGTGGTCTTGCCATGGCTGCCGGCCACGGCGATGCCATACTTCAGGCGCATCAACTCGGCCAGCATTTCGCCGCGCGGGATGACGGGGATCTGGAGGCGGCGGGCCTCCTGCACTTCGGGGTTGGATTCGTCCACGGCGGAGCTGACGACGAGCGCACGCGCACCGGTGACGTTGGAAGGGTCGTGGCCTTCGAAGATGCGCGCGCCCATGGCTTCCAGGCGCTGGGTGGCCGGCGAAAGCTTCAGGTCGGACCCGCTGATCTGGTATCCGAGGTTGAGCAACACTTCGGCAATGCCGCTCATTCCGATTCCGCCGATCCCCGCGAAATGCAGATGCTGGGGACGAAAAAACATTTCCTTAATATATTGTTTCGGCTTGCGGGGCTGGTGTCAATCAAAATTGTGAGATTTCAGGCCCGGGCCACCTCCTCTAAAATGTCGGCGGCGCGCTGGGCGGAGCCCGGATGGGCGAACCCGCGGGCGGCGGCGGCCATGCGATCGAGCACGCCGGGCGAACCGCGCAGCTCCGAAACGGTCGCGAACAGCCTCTCTCCGTTCATGTCGGCGTCGCGCACCAGGCGGGCGGCGCCGCCGCGCTCCATGGCCTCCGCGTTGCGTGTCTGGTGATCGTCGGCGGCGAACGGGAATGGCACCAGGATGCCGGGACGGCCGGCCGCCGCCAGTTCCGAGACCGCGCCGGCGCCCGATCGGGACACCACCACATCGGCCTGCGCAAAGGCCGCGGGCATATCGGTGATGAACGGCACGATTTCGCCTTCGAGGCCGCTTTCCGCGAAGGCGCTTTGCAAATCGGCGAGACCGGAGGGACCGCTCTGATGCACGATGCGCACGCGGTACGGGGCGCCGCGGAAGAGCGGCCAGCTTTCGCGGGCGGCGCGGTTGAGCGTTCGCGAGCCCTGGCTGCCCCCGGTGATCAAAATGTTCAGGACGCCGCCCGCCGGCCTGGGCGGGATGTGGAAGAATTCTTCGCGGACGGGGAGTCCGGTGGTTTCGGTTTTGCCGGCGGGAAAATGGGCCGCCGTTTCAGGGAAAGAGATGAGCGCGCGCGCGACGAATCGGCCGATGACGCGGTTGGTGAAACCGGGCATGGCATTGGGCTCCATCACCACCACCGGGACGCCGCCGACGAGCGCCGCCATCACCGGAGGACCGGCCACGTAGCCGCCCATGCTGAAGACCGCGGCGGCCTGGCGGACGAATTTGCGGCAAGCCAGGGTGGCGAAGGGCAACCGGAATAAAGTCGCCACTTTCTGCCGGAGCGATACCCGATTCAGGCCGCCGATGTCGATTCGCTTCAACTCAAAGCCCTCGGCCGGAACCAAGCGGGCTTCCAGGCCGCGCTCGGTGCCGACGAAGAATACCTGGTGACCGCGCCGGCGCAGTTCCTTGCCCACGGCCAGCGCTGGAATGACGTGGCCGCCGGTGCCACCGCCCGCCATCAGGAAAGGGCCGTTGATCGCTCGCTCGGTACGGTGCCTCATTAATAGACCTAAATCGCTCGGTCACGGTCGTGCGACAAGTCGCGGCTCGGAAAAGACCGTTTATTCATCGCGGAGGCTCGGAGACGCGGAGGAGAAAGAGACAAAGTCAAGAAGTGGATGGTGGCAAGCGCCCGATTCTTCCAGAGAAGAGCGGGACGTGGGCGTCCCGCGCAGACCAGGGGGTCTGCCCCACAATTATGCCGAGTCCCAGCTTTGCTTGGGATACCATCCTGCCCCACCAAGGCCGCCGAGTGTAATCGCCTTTCGCGCTCAGCCGGCATGTTCGCTCACATTCATGAGGATTCCCAGCAGCGCGAGAGTGCTCAACAGGGAGCTGCCCCCATAGCTGATCATGGGGAGCGGAATGCCTTTGGTAGGCATCATGCCCAATACGACGCTGATATTGATCAAACCCTGGACCACCACCACGACGGTCGCGCCGAGAGCCAGATAGCGGCCGAAATCGTCGCGCATGCGCACCGTGGCGCGCAGGCCGCGCCAGAAAATCACGCCGAAGCCCATGAGCAGGGCAACGCAACCAGCCAGGCCCAGCTCTTCGCCCACCACGCCATAAATGAAATCGGTATGAGCTTCGGGAAGGTATCCCACCTTCTGGCGGCCGTTCATCAGGCCGACGCCGGTCAGGCCGCCGGCGCCGACGGCGATCTGCGATTGCTCCAACTGGTAATTGGTGTCGCGCGCGGCCAGCGATTCTTCGAGCTTGGCCCGGATGTGGCCCTGGGGGTCGATGCGGTCGGTGAAGTGAAACTGGGGATCGAAGTATTTCACGACGCGGGCCAGCCGGTAGGGCGACAGGGCGATGGAGAGGAGCACGCCGACCAGTGCCACGGCGGCGGCGATCGTGACGAAGCGCCACTCCAGACCGGCGACGAAGAAGACCGCCGCGACCGCGGCGCCCAGCACCACGGCAGTTCCAAGATCGGGCACCACCACCAACAGGATGACGAGGCCGACGGACAGAGCCGCCGGCAGCAGCGTGTTGCGCGGGTTATTGATGGCGCGAGCGCGCCAGGTAACGAAGAATGCCAGGAAGACGACGAGCGCGGGCTTGGCCAGCTCGGAGGGCTGCACGCCGAAAGATCCGCCGACGCGCAGCCAGCGGTGGCTGGTGGTGTCCAGAATATAGACCGCGATCAACAGCACGATGCTGACGCCGATAGCGGTAAAGGCCACGGCGGGAGTCTGGAAACGGCGGTAGTGCATGCGCTTGAGGGCCATCATGACCATGATCGCCGCGGCCGCCCATTCGAGCTGCCGCACCACGAAATGCCAGCTCGTTCCGGGCCGCGGGTCCATGGGGGACATGATGGAGGAGGCGCTGTAGAGAATCAGCAGCCCGAACGCCACCATCGCCACCACGGTCACGAACAAGATCCAATCGGTTTTGAGCCTTTGGCCCATATCAATTTTTCTCCGGCAACTGCTGGACGATCTGTTTGAACACGCGGCCGCGCTGTTCGTAGTTTTCAAACTGGTCGAAGCTCGAGCAGGCCGGCGCGAGCAGGACGGTGTCGCCGGCGCGGCCGTGGGCGTAGGCGTAGTCGACCGCCGCTGGGATGGTTTGGGAATCCACCAGCGGAACGGCGCCTTGCAACTGGGCGGCGATTTTGGGCGCGGCGGCGCCCACCAACAGCGCGGCGTGTGCGCGGGCAGCCAGCGGATCGCGCAGGGCGGCGTAATCCAGGCCCTTATCTTTGCCGCCGAGGATCACCCAGAGGCTGCCCGGAAAGGCGTCGATGGCTTTGAGCGTGGCATCGACGCTGGTGGCTTTAGAATCGTTGTAGAAATCGATGCCGCCTACGCTGCGGACGAATTCGAGGCGGTGCTCGACGGCCTGGAAGGTGCGAACCGCCGCGGCGATCGAGACGCGATCGACGCCGGCCCGGGCGGCGGCCACCGAGGCCGCCAGCACATTCTCGACGTTGTGCCGGCCGCGAATGGGGATCTCGCCGGCCAGCATAAGCAATTTGCCGTCGAGCACCAGCTTGTCCGAGCACAGGCCCGCGCCGGTAGAGACTTTGCCCTGGCCGCTGAACCACTCCACGTGCGCGGCGGTGCGCCCGGCATAGGCGGCGCACACCGGATCGTTGGCGTTGAGGATGGCATAGTCGCCGCTGGCCATGGTCTCAAACAGCCGGCCCTTGGCGGCGGCGTAGTTCTCAAAAGTGTGATGGCGGTCCAGGTGATTCTGGGTGACGTTGAGGGCCAGGCCGATGCGCGCGCGGAACTCGGAAATGGTTTCGAGCTGGAAACTGGAAAGTTCGAGCACGTTCCACTGGCCGGGGCGGGAGTTCCCGACCATCGCAGTGACCGGGGTGCCGATATTGCCGCCTACCTGTACAGGCACTCCGGCTTCCCGCAGGATGTGGCCAATGAGGCTGGTAGTGGTGGTCTTGCCGTTCGAGCCGGTGATGCCGATGATCGGGCCCTCAAGGAACGGCGCGGCCAACTCGACTTCGCCGATGACGCGCGCGCCGCGGCGCCGGGCTTCCACCAGCGGCGCGAGATCGGCGGGCACGTCGGGCGAAAGAACGATGAGGTCGCAGTCTTCGAAGACTTCGGGAGTTTGCTCTTGGAAGGGAATGCCGAGCCGGGAAACCAGCTCATACGCTCCGGGAAGCTGGTCGAGCGATTTGAGATCGGTCGAGCGCACACGCGCGCCATGGCGCACCAGCAGCTCGGCGGACGCCATCCCGGATTTTTTCAACCCGACCACCAGCGCTCTTGTGCCGTTCCAATCCATGTCTATCTCAATTCGTCTATCTCAATTCGTCTATCTCAATTTCAAGGTCGAGAGCGCGAACAGCGCCAGCACCAGGCCGGCGATCCAGAAGCGCACGATGATTTTCGATTCGGTCCAGCCGAGTTTCTCGAAGTGATGGTGCAGCGGCGCCATCAGGAAAATGCGCTTGCCGTGGCGCAATTTGTAACTGCCCACCTGGAGGATGACCGAGACGGCCTCCAGCACGAAGACGCCGCCGATGAACAACAGCAGCACTTCCTGCTTGATGAGCACGGCCACCACCGCCAGCGCGCCGCCCAAACCGAGCGAGCCGACGTCTCCCATGAAGATCTCCGCGGGGTGCGCGTTGTACCAGAGAAAGCCCAGGCTGGCGCCGGTCACGGAACCGCAGAAGATGGTGAGCTCAGAGGTGCGCGGGTTGCGCGCCAGCTCCAGGTATTCGGCGAGCTGCGCATGACCGCCGGCATAAGCCAGCATGGTGAGCGCACCGGAGGAGATGACCATAAGGCCGATAGCGAGGCCGTCGAGGCCGTCGGTGAGGTTGACCGCGTTGGAGGTGAAGACCACCACCAGGCAAACAAAGATGCAGAACGGCGCGACGCCGAGCCAATACGTCCACGGGCTGTGGAGCAGGGGCTCGATGAGCAGAGTGGGCTGGAACTGTTTCAGAAACGGGATGTTCATGGCGGTGGAGAAATCGCCGTAGGCGCGCATCACCAGCAGCGCCGCCGCCAGGACGAAGCCCACCACGAACTGGTAAACGAGCTTGCGCGTGGCGGTGAGGCCCAGGTTGCGGCGGTGCGTCACCTTGGCATAGTCGTCGAGGAAGCCAATCCAGCCGAAGCCCACCAGCGCAATGATGGCGATCCACACGTAGGGGTAGCGAAGGTCGGCCCACAATAGCGTGGGGATGACGATCGAGATGATGATGAGCACGCCGCCCATGGTGGGAGTGCCGGCTTTGCTCCGGTGCGACTCGGGGCCTTCCGCGCGGATGTACTGGCCAATCTGAAATTCGCGCAGCCTGGCGATGAGCCACGGGCCCAGCGCGATGCACAGGAACAGCGCCGTAAGGCTGGCGAAGGCCGTGCGGAACGTGGTGTAGCGGAAGACGCGGAGCGGGCTGGCGAATCGGTAAAGCTGTTCGTAGAGGAGGTAGTAGAGCATGGTGGATTAAACCAGGAACCTTTCCAGAGCGCGCTCCACGTGGACGCCTCGCGAACCCTTGAACAGGACGGCGTCGCCAGGGCGGACGGCCTGGCGCGCGAAGTCCCCGGCCTCGGCGGAATCTTCGAAGAAATGGGCGGAAGAAGAGGGAAGGCCGGCGGCCACCGCGGCTTCCGCCATGGCGCGGGCATGGCCGCGCACCGCGATCAGCAGATCCACTCCATGCCCGGCCGCATACCGGCCCACGGCGCGATGCAGGTGATCGGCAGCGTGGCCCAGCTCGAGCATCTCGCCGAGCACGGCGATGCGGCGGGCGGCGGGTGTTTCGCCGAGGACGTCGATCATCGACTGGGCCGCCTCGGGGTTGGAGTTATAGCAGTCGTTCCAGATCACGATGCCGTTGTGCTCGATTTTCTCGCCGCGCATCCGGCCGATGGCGAAACTGCGGACGGGCTCTCGCAGGAGCCCCGGCGCGATGCCAAATTCACGAGCCACGGCAATGGCCGCCAGCAGGTTCATCACGGCGTGGCGGCCCACCAGGCCGGTTTCGTAGTCCACGCCGCAGGCGCGAAAGCGGGAGCCGGCGGGGCTGAATTCGACGGCGTCGGCGCGCACGTCGGCGTTATCCGAAAAGCCGAAACTGACGGAGCGGCCGGCGTGGACTTCGCGGAAGCGCGCGACGCGGGCATCGTCCGCGTTCAGCACGGCGACACCATCCGGCGGCAGGGCTTCGATGAGCTCGCGCTTGGCGGCGGCCACACCATCAATGGAATCGAAGAACTCGACGTGGGCGTAGCCGACGTTGGTCACCACTCCGATCTGCGGCGCGGCCATAGCGGCCAGCTCTCGAATTTCGCCGGCGTGGTTCATTCCCATTTCGAGAACGGCGGCGCGGCAGCCGTCGGGAAGCCGGAGGATGGAGATCGGCACGCCCACGCGATTATTGAAATTACCCACCGTTCGTCCCACTGGGAAGTCGACTTCGAGCAGGTGCGCGATGGCGTCCTTGGTTGTGGTCTTGCCCGCGCTGCCGGTTACCCCAATCACCGTCCGGCCCCATTGACGGCGCGCCCAGGCGCCCAACTCCCCCAGGGCGCGCAACGTATCGCTCACCAGCAGCGCGTAGACCGGCTGACGTTGTTCTTCGGGAAACCACTCCCTCACGGTCGTGGCGCGCGTCCGGTCCACGGTCGTGGCTCGCATGCGGTCCACCACCACCGCGGACGCGCCCTTCTCCACCGCCGCCGCCAGAAAGGCGTGGCCATCGTGGTTGGGACCACGAAGCGCAAAATATACATCTCCGGGATTTTGTGTCCGGGTGTCCACGCTCCAGCCGGCGACGGAGATCTCCGCGGCGCGCCCGGCGGCCTGCATGGCGCGCGCAACCTCTTGTAAATTCAGGGTCATGGCTCAGGATGTCTTGCTGTACCCATAACCCTTCAGCACTTCTCTCGCCACCGCCCGATCGTCGAACGGAATGGTGCGATCCTTCAAAACCTGGTACGTCTCGTGACCCTTGCCGGCGAGGATGACGATGTCGCCCTCCCGTGCTTCCTTGAGGGCGCGCGCGATAGCGGCGGCGCGGTCTGGCTCGACGACGTGAGCGACATCGGTGCGGCGGATCCCCACCAGGGCGTCGTTCATGATCGCCAGGGGGTCTTCGGAGCGCGGGTTGTCGCTGGTAAGGACGACGAAATCGCTGGCTTCGGCGGCGGCATAGCCCATGAGGGGACGCTTGGCGCGGTCACGGTCGCCGCCGCATCCGAACAGAGTGATGATGCGTTTGGGATTGAGGCTGCGGGCCACGGCGATGACGTTGCGCAGCGCGTCGTCGGTGTGCGCGTAATCCACCACGACGACGAAGGGCTGGCCTTCGTCGACGCGCTCGAAGCGGCCGGGAACCGCGGCGAGACCGGCGACGCCGCGCGCCACGGTCTCCGGCGGGATGCCGTAGGAAAGGCCGGCTCCGCAGGCCGCGAGAATATTGTACACGTTGATTTTTCCGATGAGCGGCGATTCCACCGCGAAACGCAGCTTGCCGGACTGCAGGTCGAAGCGCAGGCCCTGAAAGCCCGACGAGACGTGTTGCGCGCGCAGGCCGGCGTCCGCGCCCAGGCCATACCAGATGACTTCAGTTTTCGGATGAAGCCGGATGCGGCGGGCGTATTCGTCGTCGCGATTCAGCACGGCGAACGGCGGCGGGGGCGCGCCGGCGCCCGCGAACAACATCTGCTTGGCGGCGAAGTAGGCTTCCATGGTGCCGTGAAAATCCAGGTGATCGCGGGTCAGGTTGGTAAACACGGCGGTATGAAAGTGAAGCGCATAGACGCGGCCGAGCTCGAGCGAGTGCGACGAAACCTCCATGGTAGCGTGAGTGCCGCCGGCCTGGCGCAGGTCCGCGAGCAGCTTCACCAGGTCGAGCGATTCGGGAGTGGTGTTGACGGCCGGAAGCACGCGGCCGGCGAGGCGATATTCGATAGTGCCGACCAGTGCGGTGGTGTAGCCGGCGGCGTGGAGGATGGAATCGAGCAGGTACGCAGCGGTGGTTTTGCCATTGGTGCCGGTGATGCCGGTGAGCGAGATGTGCTCATCGGGGCGTCCGAAAAACCTGCGCGAGGCGATGGCCAGGGCGTGGCGACCGTGCTCCACGGCAATCCACGGCGAGAGTCCCTCCGGCGCTTCCGATTCGGAAACCACGGCGGCGGCGCCGCGGGCGAGCGCGTCCCCGGCGAAGCGGCGGCCGTCGGTGCGGCTGCCGGGGAATGCGAAAAACAGGTAGCCCGGCGCAACGCGCCGGGAATCGTACGCCAGGCCGGCGACCGGCCGGGAGGCAAGTTCGGGCGCGAGGGGCTGTTTCAGCCGAGCGCCCGAGAGTATCTCGCCTATGGTCATCGTGCAAACTGTACCCGAATGCGTTCTCCTGCGTGCAGGACGGCGCCCGCCGGCGGATCTTGCACGCGGGCGATGCCGCTGCCGTCGGGTTGAACCGTCAGTCCTCGAGCCGCTGCTTCCGCCAGCACCGCCCGGAGCGACATTCCCTGGAAGTTGGGAACCGCGGCTTGCGCCGGAACGGGCGCCGCGGGTTTTGCCGCCGCCGGTGCGAGCGCGGCCGCCAAGCGATCGTCGTCGTCGGGATCCTCCAGGATGTTGGGCTGCTTCGAGCCGAGGTCGGCGATGGCCAGATCGTCGATCGCTTCATTTTTCGCAATCAGGGTTGGGGCGGCCTGGACATCGGGCAGATCCTTGGGAACATCCAGGATGCGCAGCGCTTCGGTCGCGACGGCGCGGAACACCGGAGCGGCGGCGGCGCCGCCAAAGCCGGCCAGCCCGTGCGTGCCGTTGAGCGTCACCACCACCACTACCGCCGGATTCGTCAGCGGCGCGAAGCCCATGAACGATCCATTGTAAGTGTGCGTATAATGGCGCCCGGCGTAATCGTAGATCTGCGCGGAGCCGGTCTTGCCGCCCACGGTGTAGCCCTCCAGCCTGGCGCCTTTGCCGGTGCCTTCGAGCACCACGCCTTCCATCATCTGCCGCATCTTGATGGCGGTTTCCGGCTGGATGACGCGCACCGGCGGCGCGGGCGAAGTAGCCTGGCCCGAGTTTTTCAGCACCAGCCGCGGCCTGACCAGCAGACCGCCGTTCGCCACCACCGAGGCGGCCTGCGCCAGTTGCAGCGTGGTGACGCTGATCTCCTGCCCCATGGAAATCGAAGCCAGCGATGTGGCGCCCCAGAGCGGCAGCCGGCGCAAACGGCCGCGGTCTTCTCCGGGCAGCGGGATGCCGGTCTTCTGGCCGAAGCCGAAGCGACGCACATAGTCGTACATTTTCTCGCGGCCCACCTGCAGACCGATTTCGATGGCTCCGATGTTGCTCGAATGCGCCAGCACCTCGCGCATGGGAACGATGCCCATGCCGCCGTGCGAATCGTGAATCGTCCGGGTGAACAGCGTGAGCACGCCGCCATGGCAGTTGATCGGACTCTCCGGCCCCAGGGATGTAGTCTCGAGCGCAGCCGCAAGGGTGATCACCTTGAAGACCGAGCCGGGCTCGAAGGAAACACCGGCGGCGTGGTTCTCGCGGCCGGCATCGTTCACCGATGCGGGAGGTTCGTTGGGATCGTAGGTGGGATAACTGGCGAGCGCCAGAACCTGGCCGTCGTAGGGATTCATCACGACCACGCTGCCGCTGACCGCGTTGTGCGCCGCAACGGCCGCCGCAATCTCGCGTTCCGCGACGAATTGCAGCCGCTCGTCGATGGTCAGGGTGATGGTCGAGCCGGCGCGCCCCTGGGTGGCCAGTTGCTGGTCGATGCCGCGGCGGTGCGCGTCGGTCAGCCGCAGCGCCTGACTGGCCCGGCCACGAAGCTCCGCATCGAGCGCCTTCTCGATGCCGGCGTTGCCCGCCTCCGCGAAATCGACGCCGCCCAAAACGTGCGCCGCCAGCGTACCCTTGGGATAATGGCGCTGGCTTTCGCTCTGGATATGGATCCAATCCAGGTTCAGACCGCTGAGGTTCTGGGCCTCCTGCGGCGTAATGTTGCGTTTGACCCATAGGAAGCCGCGGTGGCTGCCAAAGGTCGCTTTGATCCGGCTGTAAAGCTCGGCCTCATCCAGGTGGAGCTGGTTCGCGAGCAGGCTGGAATTGAGCTTGAGGTCCGGCAGCTTCAGCGGATCGACTGTGACGGATTGCGTGCTCAGGCTCATAGCCAGCGGGCGGCCCGTGCGGTCCAGGATGGCGCCGCGGGCGGCCGGAATCTGGATGAGGTGCTCCTGGCGCGCCCGCGCCTTTTGGACATAGTCCTGGTGATGGACGATCTGGAGCTTGATCAGGTTGCAGAAGATGGCCGCGCCCCACACGAAGACAAGGCCGGCCACCCATGTGAGACGTCGATCCACCATGCCGCGCTGCGTGACCGCGTCACGCTCCTCCTTCGCTTACTGTTTCACCATCGCGACCGCGCTATCGGACTGGTTGTCGAGATGCACAATCTGTCTCGACGAAGGGGTCACCAGGTTCTGACTCTGCGCCAGTTTCTCCAGACGCTCGGGGCTGAGAAGCTCGGCTTGCTGAAGTTCCAGCGCGCTGCGCTCATCGGCCAGGCGTTGTGCTTCGGCGCGCAGGACTTCGATGCGGTAACCGGCCAGCGTGCTAGCCGCGCCGGGCGCCAGAACACCGGTGAGCAGCGCCAGGGCCAGACATGCCGCGCCGATGGCCGACCAGCACTTGCCGCGCGATTCCGGATCGGCTTCGCGCACCAGCCGCGAATTGTCGATTTTCTTGCAATAGAAAAAAACGTCTTCGTGCGGAAGCGAGCGCAACCGGAACGGGTCCCGCTCCGTTCGCGCGCCTTCCGGCCGGGCGACGGGGGCCTCCGCGCCCGCCGCTATTGCGGTTCTTCGGAAAAATTGTGGCATCGTTGCCATGGCTGTTTGCTACCTCTCTAGTACATCTCGACGGCGCGCAACTTGGCGCTGCGCGACGGCGCGTTTTGGGCAATTTCTCGCTCGCCCGGCTGAAGCGGATGCTTGGTCAAAATGGCCGCTCGCCCCTGGCGTCCCAGGTCCCTGAATCTCTCTTTCACTTTTCGGTCGTCGATGGACATGAATGCGATCACCACCATACGCCCGCCGCCCGACAACAGGCCGGGGCCGGTCTCGAGCAGCCGGTCCAACTGGCCTGGTTCATCGTTCACCGCCATTCGCAGCGCCATGAATGTTTTCGTGGCGGGATGCAAACGGCCCGTCCTGGGCACGGCCCGCTCCACTACATCGGCCAGATGCAGTGTGCTCCGTATGGGCCGTGCTCGGACGATTGCTCTGGCTATCTTCCGCGCCCTCCTTTCTTCGCCTAGCTGAAAAATCAGGTCGGCGAGCGCCTTCTCGGCGCTGTAATTGACCATATCGGCCGCCGGCATGCCAGTGGTTCGATCCATTCGCATGTCCAGCGGCCCATCCGTCAAAAATGAAAAGCCACGCTCCGGCGTGGTGAGCTGATACCGGCTCACACCCAGGTCCGCCAGCAGGCCATCGATCTTGTTTAGCCCGTTCTCTTGCAACGCCCTTGGCAGGTCTTCGAATGATCCATGGTGATACCGGATCCGTCCGGCCCACTCGGCCGTATTGCGGCGCGCCATCTCCAGGGAATCCGCATCGCGATCGTTCGCGATCACCAAACCCGTGGTGAGACGCTGCGCGATAAGCGCCGTGTGCCCGCCCAACCCGGCGGTCGAGTCCAGATAGACTCCGTCGGGCCGCACTGCCAGCAGTTCCAGCGCTTCGGCGGCCATGACTGGAAAGTGCATATGTCATCAGTTCAGCCCCGCGGATTCGAGCAGCGCCACGTCGTCGCTCGAGACCTGCGCCGCCTCGCGCTTGCGTTCTTCGTAAATCTTTTCGCTGAGCACCTCGATGCGGCCGCGGTATGCCATGAGCCGCACGGGTTGGTTCTCGATCCCGAGCTCGCGCCGCAACTCCGGCGAGAAGAGAACTCTGCCCTGGCTGTCCATTTCGGCTTCGGCGCCCAGGTCATTCGCGTTGAAAGCGATGTGGCGGGCCAGCTTCACGTTGTCGCGATACGACTCGAAGAATTTTTCGTTGGTGCGCCACACTTCGATAGGGTATATTTGCGCCGTGCGGCGATCCAAACTGGTGACAAAGAGCTTCTTCTCCTTCAAGACGGCAAAATACTGCTGGAACGTGGCCGGCAGCTTCAGGCGGCCTTTATCATCCAGGCGTCCGGGATACATACCCCGCGGCGGCTCGACCATCAGCAGTTGTTGACCTAGGACTTCCACAAATAATCCCGTTTATATCCACTCTCGGCCACTACCAATAGTGCCACGACATCTCTTGTATTGCAAGAGGGATTTTGCAGGATCTCACTGATAGGGACGGAGTTAGATCGATACCATCTGATCTACAGTAATCGGGAAACATACTACATATAGACTTGATGGCGAAGGAAAGACGAAGAAAGAGGGGCTGGCGGACCAGCCCCTGAGAAAGGAAATGCTACTGTCCTATGGGTAAGGTAGTGTTCAGGCTATTAATCTGATTGGTGGATGGAGTTCCGGCAGGGATAACCGATACGGAGATGGCGGTGTTGTTGCCCAGCGGCGCATTCGACGGGACGATGAATGCCACTTCGAACACGCCGATCAAGTTGGCGGCAAGGCGCGCGCTGGTCACCTGGGCGCCGCCTCCACTGACCCCGACAATAACCGTACCGGTAGCCTGGGCATCGGCGCCGATCAGGTCGGCGCCGGGGTTATCCACCTGGCCGGTTCCCACGCTGGGAAAGGTTGGACCGAGGCCCGTCACGTAGATGCGTACGATTTCACTGAGGCGCGCCGGGTTGCTTAATGAAACGAAGCTCCCGTCGGAACGCAGCGCCACTGCGCGCAGCCCGCCGTCCGAGTAGGGGATCTGGAAGATTCCCGGCGCCGCGGCGAGCACCTTCACGTTGACCGGGGTGGAACCGGCCCCGACATTGACCGTCACCGGAACGCTGGAAGAGGGCGTGACTTCACACGGCACCTGCACCATCAATTGCGGCTGCCCGTTGACCAAAGTGGCGCTGAAAATGGGCGCGAAGTAGTTGTTGAAGTCGACCGAGATTCCGTTCGTCGAAGTCGGCAGAGGTCCGAAAACCGGGGCCGGGAAAAGACTGGCGGCTCCGTTGGGATCGAGGCCCGCAGCCGTAATGGTAGCGATGCCGCACGGCGAGATAAAGCCCGACTGGCCGCTGGCTGCGTTGGCGAAGCTGGCGGCGTTGATGGCCGGACCGGGAGGACTGACGGTGAGGCTAAAGGTGACGGAGTAGCCCGGTATGGAGGCTGTCACGGTGGCCGCGCCGGCGACTGAGCCCGCCGTCACGGTGACCGAGGTTTGCCCGGCGCTATTGGTGAGGCCGGAACTGGAAGAGAGCGCCACGGATCCGCTCGATGAGAATGTCACTGTGTAATTGCCCACCGCGCCGGCGCTGCTATTCACCTGGACGACCAAGGACGCCGGGAAGTTGGTGTTGATGATGGTGCTCTGCAGGTTGCCGGAAACTATGGTGATGCCGTTGGGCGTCGGGCCGGTGGGTGTCACCGTCAGAATAAAGGTCTGGGATAATCCGCCTACGCTGGCTGTCACGGTGGCCGTGCCGGTCGCGCTGCCGGCGGTGACGGTGATCTGCGCTTGCCCGCTATTGTTGGTGACGGCGGTACTTGCAGACAGGATGGCGGGTCCGGAGACGGAGAACTGCACCGGGTAATTCGTGACGGGGGCACTAATGCCGAAGACCTGGACGATCAGAGGCGCCGCAAAGGCTGTGCCGGCAACCGCGCTCTGCCCGCCACCGGAGACTGCCACGAGTTTCGTAATGGGGACGATAGCGGTTTCGACGAAGGTGGCGTTGATGGCGGAGTTGCCGGCGAGCGACACGGTGATGTCGACGGCGCCGGCGGCAGCGCCGGAGAAGTTGGCCACCGTGGAAACCTGGCCGTTGTTGTCCGAGGTGCTGAAGTTGGGAGTGAACGAAAGCGACACCGCTCCGACCGGGTTGGCGGACCAGTTTACGTTGACGCCCTGGACGGCGTTGCCGCGCGAATCCACGACCTGGGCGATCAGGGTGCCCAGTGATTGCGCGGTGACCACCGCCTGGTTGTTACCCTGCACGAGAGTGATGGCCGAGGGGGTGCCGGGGGTGGAGGTGAAGGTATAAGGGCCAAATTCCTCCAGGAACAGCGGGACGTAGGGCGTCCATAGCACGCCGTTCTGAACGCCGGCGCTGGAGCCGAGCACCAGGGCCGTCGTGCTCGTCACGGTCGAGATGGAGTATTCCAGCCCGTTGATCTGAATCTGCTGGCCGCTCGCGAGGGATCCGAAATTGACGCCACTCTCCCAGGTTACAGCCGTACCGTTGGTGTTGACGGTTCCCCCAGTGGAGCCGGCCACCCAGTTGGTGGGCACGCCGCCGACCATGACATAGAACTGGCCGGTACCGCTGCCGCCGAGCACGGGCGAGCAAGTGGCGTAACCGTTGGAACCGGAGAGAACCGCACCGGAGTTGCCGAACAAGCTGGACGTGCTGGAAGGAGCGCAGGTAATGGTGGGCGATGTCTGGCCCGGCGGAGGGACGAGTTGAACGGATACGTTCGGGACGCCGTCGGCGGCCAATCCTTCGCCGCCAGCGAACACCTGGATGTCCGGAACCGTCGAGCCGGAATTTCCGGAAAACCCCGTTGGGGTGAATTGCTGGCCGTTTTGGGTCGGTACGCTAGGTCTCACCATCGGGTTGCCATTCTGATCGATCAGGGCATAGGTCTCGTAGAATGTGGCCGAGGGGTTGCCACTATTGGCGGCTGCGACGATGGTGGTTTGCAGAAAAGGCTGCACCAGGGTGCCGTAGATCGCCAGCACGGTCTGGTTCAGGGGGTTGCTGCTCCTGCCGTTCGAGTCGGTTACAGTGGTCGGCGAACCGACGGTGGCCTGACCGCTGGTGACGGTCCACGTGATGGTGGCGTTGGCCACGCCATTGCCATTGGCATCGAGCGCCTGCACCGTGATGGGCTGGAAGAACTGCAGCGAGGACGAAATGCACAGGCACACCACCTGGCCGTCGCCTGATATGGTCTTGAGGCTCGCAACCGTTTGCGCGGTTGCCATGCTGGCGCCCGACAGGGCTCCCAGCATCGCGGCGATTGCAATCATCCTGGATCGTGACAAAACTGCCTCCTGGTTCCGGGGGAACACTCGTGGAAATGGGATAGACGCGGAGAGAAATCTATTATACCACCGATGCGCCGCGCCGGTCCGGGTGAAGGTACCAAAAAAAAGAGGGGAGCCGAAGCTCCCCTCCAGGAAAAACATCAATTTCAAGCTTAGTGCGAGTTGTACTCGATGCTGACGCCGCGCGCCTGGCCAGGCCAACCGCAGGCACCGCCGACGCCGCTGTAGCAGGACAGCTCGATCGCCAGATAGCTCGAGAACAAGCCGCGCAGACCAAGGTCGGTCACCGCTGCGTATCCATGAGCGTACTGGAAGTTGCAGACGGCGATTACGTATCCCTGGAAGCCCGGGAAGACGGTCGAAGCCAGCACGGTCTGAACCGAACCAGGAGCGACAATTGGGAAGCAGTTCGTACCCACGACCGGATTCGGGATTGTGTCGCAACCCTTGAGCACGGCGAGAGCCCCAGGACCGGCAGTAATCCCACCGGAACTTGTCAGGGTAAAGCCATACGGATACAGGTTGCAGGAGCCGGTCTCAGCCAGCGTGCCGGCTGGGTTTTTGGTGGTGGCTGCCGGCGAAGTCGGGATCAGCAGGGGACCGAAGGGGTCCATGGAGGTATTGGCTACGGCAATACCGGTGTCAAAGCCCTGCCCGAGAGCCCCCGCCGGGTTGGCGGTGACGAACGGGTACAGCAGGGTAGTCTGGCACAGCGTGATATTGATCCACTGGAAGTTCGCCGGGTTGAGGATCGTGAAGCGCGGAATGATATTCGTTCCGGCCACCGGACCAGCGGCCGCGGAGAACGAGCCTCCGCCTGGCTCTGGAGCGAAGCTCAAGGACACATTGTTGGTCGTCGGACTGATGGTGGTAGGCTGCGGCAAGCCATACGGGTTCGCGGAACTGATGGCGGTCGGGTTAGCCGTATAGCTGATATACACTTCGAATGTAAGCGTATCGATGGTGGCCGGCTGGGAGTTGGTGACTTCCCAAACCGCCGTGGCGACGCCGCTCGAATTGGGCGTGAGCGCAATTGCCGGTAGGCCGCTGCCGCCGGTAGCGACAACCGTCGAAGCAATTGGCGCGAAGGCGGTCCCGTCGGAGGCAGCCTCGCCAGTCGATCCCTGAACCGTCGCTACCAGGAGGGCGGTCGACTGGGTCAGGGTGGCCGTCCCAGCAGTAGCCGCAACACCCTTAGTGTTGATGGTCGACACATATAGCGTGACGCCGGTCGGAATGTTGGTAAATACGGCCTTCAAACGAGTACCGAAGTCCGCCAGGCCCGCGATGTAGCCGGAACTCCCGCTGGTGGGGACATCGAGACTATTGATGTACCCGGATTCCGAGTTGGCAGCGAAACCGCCATACAATCCGCCTGGGATGTTCTGGAAGAACGGTGATGTGGTATTGGTTTGCTCCGCGCCATACAGAACGTTGTTCAATGGCACGACACGCGTCTTAAACGCCGTTGGGAAGCCCTCCGTATATGACAGAGTGGTCGAAAGGGCGGTGGTCTGGGAGTTGCACTGGAAGAATGTGGTTGGCGTGCCGACCTTGGTTGTCAAGCCAGGGCTGATGACGACGCCGACCGGGAAACTGCTCCCGGTGCCGGCCGCGCCCAACGGGAGAACCGTCGACGGGCTGGTGGAAACCGTGGCCTGAATCGGCGCCTGGTTGCTGAGCCCGACCGCCGGGAAACGAATGTTGGTGATGCGGAAAACGCGGGTAAGGCCCGTGGTTACCGGCGGAAGCACCGGAACGCCATAGAAAGTCACCGAGTTATTGCCAACGCTACCTGAGAGCAGGTAGCCCTGATAGACATTGGCACCGGCCACGGAACCACCCGGAGCGGTGACTGCCACCTCATACCCGGTCGCCGGGTCGACGCCGACGTATGTCGGGCAACCACCATTGGTCGGGCCAACGACTGTGCATACAGTCTGCGCAGCCCTCGGGCCGTAGGCACCGGTAGCGGCGCCGCCGGCGATTCCGCTGGCCAGTCCAGAACCCGGCTCATCGATCAGCAAAGCGACTTCAGAAAGGCCGGTGGAGGAGCTGAACAACCGGCTGGTGATGTTATTGTTGGGCGCCATGTAGACGGTGATGTTGGTGGTGGGAACCTGCGCGCCTACCGTTTGCATCGCACCGCCCGTGCAACTGATCAGAATATCGCCCACGAGTTCCGTGAAACCTTCGGCTCGGAGCTGCGGGATTGCTGCAGCGCCTGCGCTGCAAATCAGTGTTCCCGCCGGCGTAGTGCCGCCGAGACCGACCTGTGCGCTTGCCAGGCCTGCCGTTAGGGCCAGCACTGCCAGCGCAATAAACCATCTGCGAAAATCTGCCATTTCCTTCTCCTTGTAAAGTGCGAAATTGAACCGGCTGAAATTCTCTTTCAACCTGAGCCTCAAACTTCAACTCAAGAACCTTGTAATTACCCCAGGGGATCTCTCCGTGTCGGGCGGAGAGTTTCCGGCGGCCACCAAGCCGGACACCGGATTTTACTGCCGAAGCCTTTCCCATGGCACATGGCTTTTGTTTTGTCTCTTCTGTGCCAGAGCTTACATACGCAAAATTGCACACTACAATCGGACGCGGTAAGACTATTCATAGCTGATTGCCAAGCCACTGTCAAGGGACTCGACGGCAAATCCACCAGCCAGAGACCTTATTCTATACTGTCTTGCCCGATTTAAGCACGCGCTGGCACCCCGCGTCAAGAGTTTCGCACCAAATCGTCTCATATTTTCGTTGCTGCAACGCCAATAAAATCTTATCGCCGGGCAATCCGCCCTCTTTCGAGCGCGAGGGAAACACCGCTGGCGAACTCGACCGGTAGCTCCGCACTATGCCACAAAGCAGTTACCGTGCCATTCGTCACGGAATGCGGTGCTTTGCGGAAACAGCCCCAAACCGCCGGCCGGAGGGAATCGACTGCGTCCAAAAGATCCAGTGGCGTGCCGCAATCGCCCGACGAAGGGCATTCTGACTTCTGGCTCCTGACTTCCTGACTTCCATATCCCGGATATCAAAGGCGCAGCCTTTGGTCAATCCGATTGCACGCTGATCTTCCCTACCAGGTAAGACGTGGCCGCCAGATACCCCAGCCAGAGCAGCGGCAATACAGGTCCGCCAATCGACTTGAAAGCCGTCAGGCGGCCCAGCGCGCCGGCGAAGCCGACGCTCCGGAAGCCGGCCAGATGCAGCGCGGCCACTCCTCCACCAGCCTTGTGCCGGATCATCCCGGTGTAGTATGGGATCTCGACGAAATGCACAGTATAGAGGTCAAGCAGCGCAAACAGAACAACGCCCGACAACACCGCTGCTCTGGCCGGCAGGATGCGGCGCAGGCCCGCCACCGATAGCACGACCTCCGCCGCCACCACCGCGTCCAGGTACCAGCCCATCGACCCCGCGAGACCCTTGCTCATGTAAAGCAGCACGACGTTGTAGCATTGGCCCGCCCAGAAAGCCATATAAAGCAGGCCGAGCGCCCCGGTCTCGCGGGTGCGCACCTTCCACACCAAACCCACCGCCGCCAGCAGGATGAAGAGATAAAACACGTGGTACATCCAACTGCGCACGGTGAGCGAACTCCAGCCGCCGAAGTAGAGGTGCGAAAAAAGGATCGCGTCGATGGCCTTGGCCCAGTTGATGGAGGCGGCCTGCCTGAGCATCGCCACGGGACCGGCATGGCCGATCGTGACGGACTCGCTCAATCCCGACAGCGTCCCCGTGAGTCGCAGGTTGCGCAAGTACCACCAGCCGGCCATCGCGGCGCCGACGGCCGCCACCAGAAGACCATGCAGCAATGTGAGCGCGCGGCCGGCGCGGGCGCAGCGCAGCTCCCACAGCCACAGCAGCGCGAGGGCCGGAATCGCGGTCAGGAAATAGGCCTTCGTCAGCAGGCCCAGGCCAAGCGTGAGGCCCAGCCCGACGGCCGGCCCCAGATCCCAGCCTCGGGCCGCCATCCGGACAGCCAGCCACGCGAGCAGCGAGAACAGAACCATGGAAAGGCCGTCGTTGCCCACCCGCGCCACGTCCAGCGCCACGCCGGGCATCAGCGCGACAATCGAGGCGCAGCCCAGCGCCAGGGGTTCGTCGAGCACCATACGGCCCACAAAAAAAACCAGCGGAATGGCCAGGGACGCCAGCAACACGGAAAGCCATCGCAGCGCCATCACCTGCACGGCCAGGCTGCTCGCGCCGAGCAGGCGCTCGACCGGCGTCATCATCCAATAGTAAAGAGGCGGTTGCAGGGCTTCGTACGTGCGGAACCCTCCGTCGCCTGCCTGGCGGCTCCAGACCCGCGGCATCGCGCGGAAGGCCGCTTCGCGTCGCGCGCGCATTTCCGCCGGGAGGCTCCAGTAAGAGTCCTCGGTGAGCCAGGGCGGCGGGAGGTAGCGCATTTCCCACGGCACGGGGGCGAGTTGGAGCGAAGCTTCGACGTCGCGCGGAACCGGCGCGTCGCGCTCGACCAGGGCCTCATGGTTGACGGCCATGTGGCGTAGGACCGAGAAGTGGGCCCATTCGTCGTAGCCCTCCCACAGAGGGAGCATGGAGGAATAGAAGGCCAGCCGCGTCACAAAGCAGGCCCAGATCCCGACCACCCGCCAGTCGACGCGCATCGCTAGCATGATAGCGCGCGGCAGTAGGACAGGCCTCCCGGCCTGGTTAGGACGCGCTGGAAAGCGCGGCGCCGACAAGGCAGCGCCGACAAGAATGTCGGCCGTTGCAGGCTGGAAAGCCTGCTCCACGTTGCCTGTCGCTTTCTCCGCAACCTGCCAGACACAAAAAACCCGCGCCGCTCGGAGGATACGGCGCGGGGTGGTGCTCCCCGTTACAAACTCAGGTCAGCCAGCCAGGGCGTCGGCCATGTGAGGCTGGTAAATGCAGCGCGGATCGGAAGCCAGATAGTCGCCCGTCAGAGCGTAGGCCCGGGAGCGCGATCCGCCGCACACCTTCTGATATTCGCATATTCCGCACTTGCCTTCGCGCTGGCTGGTATCGCGCAGCGTCTTGAACAAGGGAGAATTCCGATACACGTCGGTCAGCGAGTCATGGAGCACATTGCCGCCGCTGATGGGCAGGAACCCGCTCGGGAAAATCTCGCCCTGGTGCGAAACGAACACAAAGCCTTTGCCGTCGCTCACGCCCGCCGTGCGAAACGCCACGCCTTTGGCGCTCTCATTTTCGGTGACGCCGTGCTCGGCCTTGATGCGCTGCGCCACGTAGCGCCGGTAGTGCATTGCTTCGGTGGTCTTGATACCGAACGGCGCGGTTTTCGAAAGCTCGTACATGAACTCGAAGACCTGCTCGTACTCGGGCGCCAGCAGGTCGTCGCCCTCCAGCGCGCGCCCGGTAACGATGAGGAAAAACAGGCTCCACATCCTGGTGCGCACTTCCTTCGCGATGTCGGCCATTTCTTGCAGGCGGGCCATATTGCGCCGCGTGATGGTGGTCTGCAACTGCGTATCGAGGCCGATGTCGCGCGCGTGGCGCAGCGCGAACATGGCCGTGTCAAAGGTGCCTGGAATGCCGCGGAAGTCGTCGTGCGACATCGCGTCCGGCCCGTCCAGGCTGATGGCCATGCGGGTGATGCCGGCTTCCTTGAAGCCTTCGATGGCCTTGGCCGTCAGCAGCGGCGTAGCGCTGGGCGTCACGTTGGTGCGCAGTCCGATCTTGACGGCGTAGCGGATCAATTCGAACAGGTCCGGCCGCTTCAGCGGATCGCCGCCGGTAAACACCATCAGCGGTTCGCCGAAGGAACGGATCTCATCCAGCAGGCGAAATCCCTGCTCGGTGGTCAATTCGCGCGGATTCCGCTCGGATTGCGCCGAGGCGCGGCAATGCACGCACGCCAGGTCGCAGGCCTGAGTCACTTCCCAGATGACCAGCATGGGGGCTTGATCGAAATTCATGTGCAGTCTCCGACTAGATGACAATCACTTGCATTTGGGAGACCAAGGCGCAAAAAGCTGAAAACAGGGGGAAAACTTTACATTTCAAGGCCGTTTGCCCATTTGGATTGGGGCAAAAGCCCCACCGGTGGGGTGGTCAATTCCCGCGAGCCGGCATCTCAGAGATCGAGAAAGTCGTCAGGATTCACGCCGGCCTGCTTCAGGATAGCGCGGAGCGTTCCTTCGGGCAGGTCACCGGGATGATTCGGGACCGTCGTATAGCGACCAGTACCGGGGTTGTGCCAGATCTCATGACTACCGGCAGCCTGCCGATCAAATTGGAATCCACAAGCTCTGAGCTTTCGTGTGACTTCACGATAACGAAAGCCGGCAAGCCGGCCCACCTAATCGGCCACCACGACGGTGAAGTCGCGCCGCCCGGCGGCTGTGGGAAACGAGATGTCACCTTCTCGCTCGCGGCGTGCCTCAATAAGTTTTCGAGCGACGTCGCGCGCGATTTCAAGGGTCTCCGCAACCGTCCGCCCCTGCGCCACCAGACCCGGCAATTCGTCCGAAGTCGCCAGATAAACTCCTTCCGGCAACGCCTCAATCTGGATGCGAATGGCGAATTCCATGTCACTCGTAATTCTACCAGAGCCCGCGGGCGGCGCTTCCGTCTGGTTCTCTCGTTACAATGGAGTTTCCGGTGAATCACAAGGGTCTCTTCATTACTTTCGAAGGCATGGACGGCTCCGGCAAAACTACGCAGATGCACCGTCTGGCGGCGCGCCTCCGCTCGATGGGCAACACCGTGCTCGAAACCGCCGAGCCCGGCGGGCCACCCATCTCGATGAAAATCCGCCGCATCCTGCTTGATGCCGCCAACCAGGAGCTCAGCGCGGTCACCGAAATCCTGCTCTACTTCGCTTCCCGCGCGCAGAACGTGGATGAGTGGATCGCTCCCGCTCTGGCGCGCGGCGAAATCGTGCTCTCCGACCGCTTCACCGATTCCTCGCTGGTTTACCAGGGCCGGGGGCGCAACCTCGGCCCCGAGGCCGTGGCCGCGCTCGAACGCATTGCCTGCCGCGGCCTCAAGCCCGATCTCACGCTGCTGGTGGACGTCGATGCCGAATCCAGCCTGGCCCGTGCCCGCGCCCGCAACGCGGCCGCGCCGCACTGTGAAACCCGCCTGGACGACGAGTCCATCGAGTTCCACCGTGCCGTTTGGGATGCCTACCACGCCCTGGCCGCCGCCGAGCCGGAACGCGTCAAGATCGTCGACGGCCGTACCGATATCGACTCGATCGAGCGCGCCGTCTGGGAGATCGTGAGCGGCTATGTCTGATCAAACCAGGTTTGAAAATTTCTGGGGCAACCGGCACGTTACGCAGGCACTCGAGCAGATGATCGCGCACGGCCGCCTGGCGCAGACGCTTCTCTTCTCCGGGCCCGAAGGCGTCGGCAAGGCCACGCTGGCGCGCCGCCTGGGCGCGCAGTTCCTGCGGCATCCGGAGCAGATCGAACAGGACGATCTCAGCCTTCCGCACAATCTCGAAACGGTCGCCGGGCGCGAGAAATGGCCGGCCGACAAGCGCAACGAAGACCCGCTGCTGTTCTCGAGCCAGCCCGATTTCGTCACCTTCGCGCCGGATGGCCCGCTGCGCCAGATCTCCATCCAGCAGACCCGCCTGCTCAAGGAGCGCGCGCAATTCCTGCCGCACCACGGCAGCCGCCGCGTCTTCGTCATCGACCACGTGGACCGCGCCAACGACCAGGCCGCCAACTCCCTGCTGAAGACCCTCGAAGAGCCGCCGCCGCACCTTATCCTTATTATGACGGCGGAAAACGCCTACGACCTGCTGCCCACCATCCGCTCCCGCGCCGTGCCCTTCCAGTTCGCCCCGCTCTCGCGCCAGGAGATGGCGGCCTTCGTAAGCGCGCGGGCGCTCGACCAGCCGGAGCGCCGCATCGCGCTCGCCGCAGGCAGTCCCGGCCTCGCCATTTCGCTCGACCTCGAAGAGTACGACAAGCGGCGCGCCGCCATGCTGGTGCTGCTGAAGGTGGCTGCCGGCGCCGCGCCCTTCAGCGCCTGGGTGCCGGTCTCCGAGGCCATCGGCCGCACCAAGAGCGAGAAGCTCGAACTCCACCTCAAAGTGCTCTATGAGCTGCTGCGCGATCTGCTGCTGCTCAGCCAGGGATCGACGGAGATCCATAATTATGACATTCGCGGCGACCTCGATGCTCTTGCCGGCAAGATCGCCTTCGCCTGGATTCGCAAGGCCGTCGCGCAGGTGGACGAGATCGCGCGCTTGATGCGCCGCAGCATTCAGAAGTCGATCGCGCTCGACGCGTTGATCGCGCACCTGCGGGCTGCGTAGCGATCCATGGCTGAGCCATCCATGGCTGAATCATCGCGCTCTCGATTCGCAGCGCCCGACCGCCGCCGCGAGATCCGCCGCCTGCTGGCATCCGCGCTGCTGACGGGGCTGATGGGCGTGATTGCCCTGGTGTACCTGCACCCGTGGACGGCGCGGCCCGCACTGCGCGTGGCCGTTGCGCGCTTCGATAACAAAACCGGCAGCAAGGATTACGACCGCTTCGCCGACGCGCTCACCCGTTCGGTAGCGGCGGAACTTTCGGCAGCAGCGGCCGGCCGGTATCGCGTCGTCGGGAGCGCCGCCATCCTGCGGGCGCCGCGAGAACGCCGCGACCTGGCGGCCATCGGCTCGTCGCTCGACGTAAGCTACGTAGTGGTCGGCCAGGTGCAGCGCAGCCCGCTGGGCATTCGGGTAATGGCCAACTTGATTCGTCTGCCGGACCAGACTTACGTCCGCGTGGTGAGCCTCGAACGCAAGGTAGGCGACACAAAGAAGATGCAAGCCGAGATCGCGATCAGCATTGCCGGCGAGTTCGCGCCGCGCCTGAACCTGCTCACCAGCGTGCCTAAGTAGAGCGCTGGCCGATTCCCCGTCGCCGCGCCTCCGCTCGCCCCGGAAGTGGTATCATGCCAGAACCTGTCACTATGGGCCCGCCGTCCTCCATCGGCCACTACCGCATCACTTCCAAGCTCGGCGAGGGTGGGATGGGCGCGGTCTACCGCGCCACCGACACCAAGCTCAATCGCGACGTCGCCATCAAAATCCTGCCCGAGGCCTTTGCCAGCGACGCCGGCCGGATGGCGCGCTTCGAGCGCGAAGCGCAACTGCTGGCCTCGCTCAACCACCCCAACATTGCCACCATCTACGGCGTCGAGCAGGGCGCGCTGATCATGGAACTGGTGGAGGGCGCGGACCTCGCCGGTCCCGTCCCCGTCGAGACGGCCATCCAGTACGCCCGGCAGATCGCCGCCGGTCTCGAAGCCGCGCACGAAAAGGGCATCATCCACCGCGATCTCAAACCGGCCAACATCAAGATCACGCCCGAGGGCGTGGTGAAGCTGCTGGATTTCGGACTAGCTCGCTCTACCGAAGATTCCTCGCCGAATGCTTCCAGCCCCACCATGTCGCCCACTCTTTCCCTCGCCATGACGCAGGCCGGGATGATCCTGGGCACGGCTGCCTACATGGCGCCGGAGCAGGCGCGCGGCAAGCCGGTCGATAAGCGCGCCGACATTTGGGCCTTCGGCGTGGTGCTCTTCGAATTGCTCACCGGCGGCATGCTCTACGGCGGCGAAACGGTCAGCGACTCCATGGCCGCCGTCATCACGCGCGAGCCGGATTGGACGGCGCTGCCCGCCGGCACCCCGCCGCACATCCGCCGCCTGCTGGCCCGCTGCCTGCGCAAAGATCCCAAGCAGAGGCTGCGCGACATTGGCGAAGCCCGCATCCTGCTGGACGAGCCCGGCGAAGCTGCCGCCGCGCCGTCGTCTCAGGCCACCACCACGCGCCGTTCCTGGCTGCCGTGGGCGCTGGCCGGCATCTCGATCGCGCTCGCGCTGGCCCTGGGCGCCCTGCTATGGCGCGCCACCCGCCCGACAGAAAAGCCCCTGCTGCGCTTCAACGCCGATCTCAGTCCGGAGGCCGTGGCCGGCGTGCGCATCACCGCCGCCATCTCTCCCGACGGCACGCGCCTTGCTTACCCGGTGCGGCCCGTCGGCGGAAGTGTCACCATGCTGGCCACGCGGCTCATGGATCAGTCCAAACCGGCCATCCTCTCGGGCACCGAAAATGCGCAGGACCCGTTCTTCTCCCCCGATGGCCAATGGATCGGCTTTTTCGCTGACGGGCGTTTGCACAAGGTCTCCGTCCAGGGCGGCGCGCCCGTCACGCTGTGCGAAGCCGCGGGAATGCGCGGCGCGGACTGGGGCGAGGATGGCAATATCGTGTTCGGGGTCGCCGCGGGCGGCGCACGCCTGGCGCGCGTTCCCTCCAGCGGCGGAACGCCACAGAGCCTCGGCAAACCACCCGAGAGTACGGGGTCGCAGCGCTGGCCGCAGATCCTGCCCGGCGGCCAGGCCATCCTCTTCACCGGGGGCGCCACCAGCTCGTTCGACGACGCCAGTATTGAGGTGCTGATTCTCAAGACCGGGGAAATCAAGAACGTGCAGCGCGGCGGCTACTTCGGGCGATATCTGCCCAGCGGCCACCTGGTCTACATTCATCAGGGCACGTTGTTCGCCGTGCCATTCGACCTCGGCCGCAACCAAACCCGCGGAATGCCCGCGCCCATCCTGGAGGATGTCGCCGGCAACGCTAACAGCGGGGGCGGCCAACTGGACTTTTCACGCACCGGCACGCTGGTCTACCTGAGCGGCAAACCGGGGACTACCACCTCTAGTCTTTCCTGGCTGAACGCCCAGGGGAAGAAGGAGCCAGTGTTGACGGCGCCCGGTATGGTTGGTCCGCGTTTCTCTCTGGATGGAAAGCGGCTGGTGTACTTCACCTCCGCCCAAATCTCGGTTTACGATCTGGCTCGCGGCAGCACCACGCGCCTCCCGGTCCAGAATGGGAGCGGGTACCCGGTATGGACGCCCGACGGCAAACATATCGTCTACGAGTCCACCACGGGTCTCTTTTGGGTCCGGTCTGATGGATCGAGCCCGCCGCAACAGATCTACGGGACAAAGACTGACTCTCCGGTCGCTTGGTCCTTTACCCCGGACGGGCGCCGCCTGGCATTCCATCAGACGGGGGAAGGCACGGGCCGCGACATCTGGACCCTCCCGCTCGATACCACCGACGCGGACCACCCCAAGGCCGGCGCCCCGGAGTTATTCCTGGCCACCAAGGGCAACGACGTGGAACCGACTTTTTCGCCGGATGGCCGGTGGCTGGCCTATACTTCCTCTGAGTCGGGCCCCGGTCACGTCTTTGTGCGGCCGTTTCCCGAAGGCTCCAGCGGAGGCGGACAGGTGCAGATTTCCACCGCTCCCGGCAGATTCCCGCTGTGGTCGCGTACCGCTAAGGAACTTTTCTACCTGACCTCGGACGGTCACATCATGGTGGTCCCTTATACCATCAACGGACGCAGCTTTGAGCCGGGCAAACCGCACCAATGGGTTGGCAACGAGATGGCAATGATGACGGGCAATCCCGCACCCTGCGACCTGGCGCCGGACGGCAAACGTTTCGCCGTGTTTCTGGCGCCGGAAGCTTCCGCGAGCGGCGAGAAGGCCAATCTCCACGTGACCTTCCTGCTGAATTTTTTCGACGAGCTGAAGCGCAGGCTGCCGTCGGGGAGCAAGTGAGCTCCGCGATCGCGCATTTCTCATAAACCGGGGACAGTCACCAATTACCATTTCCTAGAAGCTATCCACGCGGATTCCGCAAAGGGGTAATTGGTGACTGTCCCCGGTTTATGATCGCGCAATCGCGCTCGTGGTTTCCCAAAATTCCGGGAACGACACCGACGCCGCTTCCGCGCCATCGATGACCGATTCCCCATCGCCTCGCAGCGCCGCCACGGCAAACGCCATTGCGATGCGGTGATCGCCGAAGGAATCGAAATGCGCCGCGCGAAACTTCTGGCGGCCGGGAATCACCATGCCGTCCGGCAGTTCTTCCGCCTCCACGCCCATGCGCCGCAGGTTGTCGATCACCGTGCGGATGCGGTCGGTCTCCTTGACGCGCAGCTCGGAAGCGTCCCTCACAATGAGGCCCTCTTCGGTAGCCGCGCCGAGCACCGCCAGCACCGGGATCTCATCGATCAGCGCCGCTGTGAGCGCTCCCTCAATCACGCCGCCGCGCAGTTCCGAATGCTCCACCACCAGATCGCCCACCAGTTCGCCGTGGCTGCTTTCCAGGTTGGGAACGCGGATGCGGGCGCCCATCCCGATCAGGAAATCGAGCAGCGCCGAGCGGGTCGGGTTCAATCCGACGCCGGTGATCGAGAGCTTCGAGCCAGGCGCCAGCAGCGCCGCCACAATGAAGAACGCGGCGGAGGAAAGATCGCTCGGCACCACCAGTTCGCGCCCCGTCAGTTTCGGCCGGCCGCGCAGCGTGATCCTTTGCCGCGCCACCGTCACATCCGCCCCGAATTCGCGCAGCGCGATCTCCGTATGGTCGCGCGAGCGCACCGGCTCCGTGACGGACGTCTGGCCTTCCGCGAACAAGCCCGCAAACAGCACGCACGTCTTCACCTGCGCGCTCGCCACAGGCAAGGTGTAATCGATGGGCCGCAATGCCCCGCCCTGAATCTCGAGCGGCGGAAACCTGCCGTCGCGCGCTTCGATCCGCGCGCCCATCTCACCAAGCGGCTCGAGAATCCTCTGCATGGGCCGGCGCGAAAGCGATTCGTCGCCAAAGATGCGCGTCGAGAATGGCTGCGCCGCCAGGATGCCGGAGAGCATGCGAATGGTCGAGCCGGAGTTGCCGGCATCCAGATCCCCCGCCGGTTTCCGCAAACCATCCAGGCCCTTGCCATGAATCGTGAACTCCGTGCCCGCGCCTTCCACCTGGATGCCCAGAGCGCGCACGCATCCCAGCGTGGAATGGCAATCCGCGCCGGTGGAATAGTTCCGAATGCGGGTTGCGCCTTCCGCGATGGAAGCGATCATGGCATAGCGGTGCGAGATGGATTTGTCTCCGGGCAGTGAAATCTCGCCGGAAATCGCCGAAGCGGGGGAGATGCGTTTTTGCATGCGGTGAATCTTCATTCTATCCACCAGCCCGCGGCCGCATGCAAAATCTATTGACAGCCCGGCCGATTTTCTCCAATATGTAAGAACTGTGGCCAAATCCGACCTCGATAAGCTGCAAGGCAAGTGGCAGATGATCGCGTTTGAAATGGACGGGCAGAAAATCCCGCCCGGCAGCGCCAGCATCGTGATTGAGGGAAACAAATTCACCAGCCTCTCCATGGGCGCGCAGTATGAAGGAACCATGGCTGTGGACTCGACCGCCACGCCCAAGACCTTCGACGTGAAGTTTCACAAGGGCCCCCACAAGGGAAAAACTTCGCTCGGCATCTACAAACTGGATGGAGACACCTGGACGATCTGCATCGGCCTCGCGGGCGTCAAGCGTCCCGCCGGGTTCGCCGCCGCGCCGGGAACCGGCCATGCACTGGAGACGCTGGCGCGAGCCGCGGCCGGCGCCGCCGCGGAGCAAGTGGAACCGGCCGGGGAACCGGTAGCCGAACTCGAGGGTGAGTGGTTCATGCTTTCCTGCTTTCAGGACGGCAAGCCGATGGATGCGAAGATTTGCGCCGGCGCCAGGCGTGTCTTTCATGGCAATCAAACCACCATGTTCGTGTTCGATCAGGTCTACATGAAGAGCCGCTTCACGGTGAATCGCGCCTCGATTCCCACCTCCATCGACTACCTGGACACCAGCCAGTTGGGCATCTACGAAGTGGATGGCGAGGGGCTGCGGACCTCGCTCGCCGCCGCCCGCGAGCCCCGTCCGGGAGATTTCACCGCAACTCCCGGCGACGGCCGGACCGTGTCGGAATGGAGCCGGCGAAAAAAGCCGCGTACCCGGCCTTAGTTGCCGTTATATTCTGACTCCCGACTCCTGACTCCCATGTCCCGAAGGGACATCAAGGGCGCAGCCCTTGCCTTCAATATCCGCGCCGCTTGTCAACCACATTGAGTAAAGTTTCGCCTTTGCGGAAACGCTCGAATTGGTCCAGGAAGAATTGCATCGCGCGTTCCAGCCAATCCGGCGTGTGATCGGCGCAGTGCGGCGAGAGCAGCACGTTTTCCAGGGCGTAGAAGGGATGACCTTCGGGCAAAGGCTCGGTCGAGAAGACATCGAGGGCCGCGCCGCGGATGCGATTGGCGGCCAGCGCATCCACCATAGCCGCATCATCGATCACCGGGCCGCGGCCCACGTTGATCACCACGGCGTGCGGTTGCATGGCTGCGAATTCGGCAGCGCCGATCAGGCCGCGAGTTTCCGGCGTGAGGGGCGCGGAGACCACCAGGTAATCGCAGCGGGCAATCATCTCCAGGCGGCCGGCGGGGCCGTAGAACTGGTCGATCAGCGGGTCGGCGCCCGAAAACGGCGGGCCGCTGCGGCGCAAGGCGAGAACGTGCATGCCCATCGCGCGGGCGCGGCTGGAGACGGCGCGGCCGATGTCGCCGTAGCCGACGATGCCAACGGTGCGGCCGGAGATTTCTTCAATGTCGCGCGTTTCCCAAACTCCCGCGTTCTGGCAGCGGATGAGGCGCCGGAAATCCTGGGCGAAATAGAGCATGGCGCCCAGCACGAATTCGCCGAGAGGCGGGCTGAAGACGCCCGAGCCGTTGGTCAGCGTCACGGGGCTTTCGATGAGTTCCGGAAAGAGCAGGTTGTCGAGGCCGGCGGCGCGCGAATGCACCCAGCGGAGTTGCGGACACATCATGAAAACTTCGCGGAACAGCGGGCCGGACTCCGACCAGTTGAAGAGCACGTCGGCCTGGGCTGCGGCGCGCGCGAAGGCCTCGGCCGTCAAGCCCACCGCAATGGAGGTTTCCTCGGGAAGGGAGGCCAGTTGCTTGAGTTGGGGGTCGGCCGGATTCGCCAGCACGAGGACTGTGTTATTGTCCATTTGAGAAAGCTACCACATGTTCGATCTCTCGCTTGAAATGCTTCGCGTGGTGGAAGAGGCCGCCATCGCCTCCGCGCGCACCATGGGAATGGGCGACGCCAAGTCGGCGGACCATGCCGCGGTGGAATCCATGCGCCGCTCCATGGATACGCTGGCCATCGACGGCACGATCGTGATTGGCGAAGGCGAACGCGACGAGGCGCCGATGCTCTACATCGGCGAAAAAGTCGGAACGGGTTCGGTGGGCACGCCCATCACGGTGGATATCGCGGTGGATCCGCTGGAGGGAACCAACCTGTGCGCCACGGGCGGCGCGGGATCGATCACCGTGCTGGCGGCCTCTGAACGGGGTGGCCTGCTGCACGCTCCGGATTGCTACATGGAGAAAATTGTGGTGGGACCGGCGGCCAAGGGGTCGGTGGATCTGGACGCGCCGGTGAAGCACAACCTCAAGGCCATCGCGCGGCGGCTGCAGCGCGGCGTGGACGACCTGGTGGTGGTGGTGCTGGACCGGCCGCGGCACGCCCAGTTGATCGCGGATATTCGCGAAGCGGGGGCGCGCATCCGGCTGATTTCGGATGGCGATCTTTCGGCGGGAATCGGCGCGGCGGTGGCGGGAACAGGGGTCCACGCGGTGATGGGATCGGGCGGCGCGCCGGAAGGCGTGCTGACGGCGGCGGCGTTGCGCTGCCTGAACGGCGAGATTCTGGGACGCCTGGTGGTGAAGGACGACGCCCAGAAAGAGCGCATGCAGAGCATGGGCATCCGCGACGTCAACAGGATCTACACGACGCGCGAACTGGCTCCCGGGCAGAGCCTGGTGTTCGCGGCGTGCGGGGTGACGGACGGCAACCTACTGCAGGGCGTGCGCTTCACCGGAGACGGCGTGCACACGCAGGCGGTGGTGATGACTTCCACGCCGGCGCGCGTGCGCTTCATCGACACCACGCGTCTGGAGAACAAGCCGGACGTTAAAGTACGGTTCCGCTAGGCCGCCCAGTTGCTTCCCTGTGCATGGTGCGCCACACTGAAAGTGGACAATGGCGGATTTTTGCACCTGCGGCGCGCAACTCCCACCGGACTCTCTGTTCTGCAACAAGTGCGGAAAGCCGCAGCGGGAGATTGCGACTCCGGAGATCGAACGGAACGTCTTCGCCGGAGCCCGCGCGGCAAGCGATGCGGCTCCGCTTGTGGCTCCGGCACCGCTGCCGGTAGAGCCGCTTGCGGCCCCGCGGCCCGCCCCGATGCCGTTGAACTTCCGGAACCCGATCGCGGTGCGGATTGCGCTGATGGCGGCGGTGGGCGCGACGCTGCTGAACTTCCTGGTGCCGATTTTGAATTGGCCGGCGGCCGGGTTCTTCGCGGTGTTCCTGTACTGCCGCAAGACGGGCACGCGGCTGGACGTGAGCGCGGGCGTAAAGATCGGCTGGATCACGGGCCTGCTGACGTACGGATTTGCGGCGATCGTCTTTGCGGCCACGCTGATTCCGGACGCGCTTTCGGGCAAGCTGGGCTCGACCATGCTGGAACAAATGAAGAACTTTTCCTCGCAGGACCCGAATATGGTGGCGCAGATGACGCGTCTGATCCAGACCACGCAAGGCATGGTGATGCTGGTTCTATTTGCGCTGGCGTTCCTGTTCGTGTTCGTCACCTGCCTGAGCATGGCGGGCGGCGCTTTGGGCGCAAAAATGGTGGGACGAAGCTAACGGCCCGCTGCCCGGTGCGAATAGCGCTTCACCAGCGCCACACCAGCGAAAATCACGAGCATGGCGAAAGCTTCGTTGACGCCGAAACGCTCGCGATAGACCAGCCAGCCTAAGAAGACGGCCACCACCGCATTGATATAGGGATAGACGGAAACAAGCGCGACGGGCAAGCGGTCCATGGCATAGACGTAGGCGCTGTAGCCGACGATCGAGCCGAAAAAGATCAGGTAGACGAGCGCCAGAACGCCGCGCGAACTCCAGTGAACGGGCGGCTGCCGAATGGCCAGCACAAAGGGCAACAGGATCGCTCCGGCGGCCAGTTGCTGCACGCCGCCGGCGATGATGGGATGGGCGCGGCCGGCGTTGCGCCGCTGGTAAATGGAGCCGAACGACCAGCCGGCCATGCCGATTTGCAGCATGAGGAAGCCGTCGAGCAGGTTGCGGTCGATCGACTGCGCTCCGGCATCGGGCTTGAACAACAGGGCGGCGCCTAGCAGGCCCACGGCCATGCCGCCGATGGTGGGCGCGTGTAGGTGTTCTCCGCCGGGCAGCAAGGCTTCCACGCCGACCATCCAAAACGGGGAAATGGTGATAATGAGACCGGCCATCCCGCTGGGGATAAGCACCTCGGAAAAGACCAGCGCGCCGTTGCCGACGCCCAGCGTCAGGAGGCCGCTGAAACAGGCCGCCGCCAGCTCGCGCCCGCGAGGCAGATAGATGCCGCGCGCCTTGGCGACGGCCAGAAGGATGGAACCGGACAACAGGTATCGCACGCACACCAGCTCGAGCGGGGGGAAGGATTCGAGCGCCATGCGAATGCCGAGGTAAGTGGTTCCCCAGAAGAAACAGACGGCGATTAACGCGAGGTAGGGTTTGAAAAGTGGGTGGCGCGCCAAGAGTTCAGCGTAGCATTGGCGGGGCGGAAACTTTCGCCGAGCCGGCGCGATTCGCGCGGCGGACGAGGGTCTTGTCGAAAGAGACAAACGCGGCGCCGGCGGGCCGGCTGCTCAAGTGCATGGCATCGGCGAGATCGAGTCCGTGGGCAATCAGCGCAAGGGCGGCCGCCACGGAGGCTTCATCCTCCATGTGCACGTTCTCAAGGCCCAACAACTCCGTGAGGGGATCGTGGATGGCGGTCTCTTCGTATCCATAGAGGTAACGCAGGACCCACCGGGTCTCCAACAATACGGTCTTCGCGATCCAGATTGGCCCGGCGGTGAACAAAGACCGGGCCGCGTGAGTTTGCTTGGGATCGTCTCCGGTCACAAGCCGGACCACGATGTTAGTATCGACCGCGGTCATGCCGCTCCATCACCCCACGCCGGATGGCGCTTTCCATCTGCTTGAGCGTCTTGGCCTTGCCCTTATACCGCAGGCAGCCGACAACCTGATCTAGCTCGGTCTTGGGAAAAAGTCGGGCTGGGCGCAGCAGGACTCCCTCGCGCGTCTCCTCGATGGCAAACTCGGTTCCCGGTCCCCAGGCATGGGAAGTTCGCAGGCTCTTCGGCAGGACGATCTGGCCCTTGGTGGAGAGGCGGGTGGTTTCCATTGGTAAGACTCCAGTAAGATTATCGCACAGATGAAAGCTACACGTGTTGCGCCTGCGCGGCCCTCGCGCCGGGCAGACGGAAGCTGAAACGGGCGCCGCGGCCGGGTTGGGAATCCACCCACATGTCGCCGCCGTGCTCGATGAGGGTCTGGCGGGAAAGCGCCAGGCCGAGGCCGAGGCCGTTGCGCTTGCCGGCGGTGACGAAGGGCTGGAAAAGTTGCGAGCGGATTTCGGGCGCGATGCCGGGGCCGTTATCGGAAACGTGGACCACCACGGATTGGCCCTCGAGCTCGGCGGAAATCTCGATCGATCCGCCATCCGGCATGGCTTCCAGGGCGTTGGCGATCAGGTTGACGAAGGCGCGCTCCAGGCGGTTGCGCTCCACAGGCAGTTCAATCTCGGGGGCGATGGAGAGGGAAATGTCGACGCCCTGGGATTGCGCGGCGGAGGCGAGCGAATCGCAGGCGGCCGAAGCCACTTCGCGGAGGCGGCACATTTCGGGGGCGCCGCGGCTGCCGCGGGAGACGTTGAGCAGATCCTGCAGCAATTCCTGGATGCGGCGCGACGCGCGGTAGATGTTGCCGGCCAGGCGCTTGACGTGGGCAGGAGGCAGGTCGGCATCCACCAGCATTTCGGCGCCACCGTAAATCGCGGCCAGGGGATTGCGAAGGTCATGGACGATGGAGCCGGAGAGGCGACCAATGGTGGAGATGCGCTCCTGGCGAATGAGATCTTCGCGGGCCTGGCGGATGGAGGCGCACATGTTGTTGAAGGTGCGGCCCAGGCGTCCCATTTCGTCCTCGCTCTTAACTTCCACTTCGATGGCGTAATTCTGGCGGGCCACTTCAGCCGCGGCGCGGTCGAGCTGCTTGACAGGTTCGACAATGCGGCGCGCCAGCACGTATGTGAGACAGAAGCCGACGGTGACGGCGACGAACCAGAGCAGGACGATGCGCGTGTAGAGGGCGGCGATGCGGCCGCGCGCATCTTCAAAGCTGCGGAGGATCCGCAGTTCGGCGACCGTCCGGCCGGAAATATCCTTGAGCGGCGTGCGGGACCAGGCGTACTCGGAAACGCCGTCGCTGACCAGTTCCGCGCCGGCGGTCGAGATGTTGCCGTCGACCACCGCGGTGGCGCGGGGATTCAGAGTGGAAACCACTTTGGAGCTGCCGAGGGGCTGAAAGAGAAAATCGCTTCCGCCGGTGGAGTCCTTGAGGCCGCCGGCCACCAGGGCGTCCACGCAATAGCCGGCAACCAGCACGTTGATGAGAGCTTGATCGCGGCCGGACGACTGCACGTAGATGGGAGTGACGGAGAGCTGGTAGAGGTCGCCCTCCTGGACGAAGAAGCCGGCGGCCTGATTGGGGAAGCGCCCGGCGGCGGACTGCATGAACTCCCTGGGAAGCGTGAGGCTGGTGGGCGCGCCGAGCGAGGCGATGATGCGGCCGGGGGCATCGGTGACCAGAAAGAAGTCGGAGGGGACGAATTTCGACCACAGCTCGCCGGCGGCGTCTTCGATGGTGGCGCGGTCGCCGGTGCTGATGAGGCCGCGGACGTCGGAGCTGTTGGCGATGATGCGGCTGACCGTGGAAAGCAGATCGGACTGGGCGTTCACCAGCGAGGTGTAAGTCCGGAAGCTGGCGCGGAGATCCTGCTGCAGGCTGTCGGCCATGGTCCGGTTGATGCTGTGCAGGACGATCTCGCCGGTTAAAGCGAACAGGATGGTGATGGCGACGGTGGTGGATAGCAGGATCTTCGATAGCAGCGACAGCCGGGAGAATCGCGACCTCATTGGCCGTTACCTCCGCCATAGCCGGCCGGCGGATAGGGCTTGCCATATTTATCCATGTGAGGAGCCGGGATGTAGCCGGTTTCGGAAATGGAAATGAGCGGCAGAGTGAGGCCGGCCGCGGGCACCGGGATGGTTCGCTCGAGAAACTCGAGATTCTCGGGCAGGGCGCGTTCATGAAACATGCGCAGGTGGTAATCGCCGGGCGGAATGCCGGCGATGGTGAACTTGCCGGTGGTGGGCGTCACGGCGAACCAGGGCGTGGCCAGCACGGCGATGATGGCGCTCATCAGCGGATGAATCTGGCAGAAGACGCGGACCACGCCGGCATGTCTGAAAGTGACGGACCGGGTAGTGCCCGGCTGGTAGTATCCGACATCGAAAGGCTGGCCGGCGAAGTTGGAGAAGGCGTTGTGGAAGATGGGGTCCTGGTTGGGAAAATCCACGGTGCCCCCGACGGGTATGGCCACCACGTGGGGGGTGAAGGTCTTGTCCTTCTGAACCATCTCCACGCGGCGCGGCACGATGGGCGCGGGCTGCGCCGGATCCACGGGCATGAGCCAAAGCACCACGCCGGAATAGTCCTTGTTGCGGCGGACCACGGCCTCGCGGGAGTTGGTGATCTCCACCTGGCCCTTGAGGTCCGCTGCGCCGGCCGCGGGCGAATGGGCGACCCACAGGAACGCGCTAGAAAAGATAAGCCAACGCCAGATCATAATGGTTGTTGATACGGGTTCCCTGCCCGACAAAGAACGTGCGCAACTGCGACACTTCCGGCCCCAGAAGAACGTTGGGGGCAACGCGGAAATAGAGATTGGAGCCGAACATCAGATTCTTGCCGACACTGCCCTGCTTCAACTGCTGGTTTTCGTACTGCTGTTCGCCGGTGAAGAGGTGGAAATCCAAGCGGGGGGCGGCGTGGATGGTGAACTGGCCCCAACCGCCCAGGCTGTTGATGGCTTCGGCATAAGGGCCCAGGATGTAATAGCCCTGGTTGACTCCGCCGGTTCCAAGACTGGCGACGTTCTCTCCGGAAAAGAAAGCGCCGGAGAATTCGAGGCGTTTCCAGGGATTGAAAAACCAGTCGGCCGAGGCCAGTTGGGACGGCACGGAGAGGCCGGAGGCATGCGTGGTGCTGGTGTGGAAACCCACGGAGATCTCCAGGCGGCGTTGGTCGTCGAGGTTGTGGTACGCCTCCAAGCGGCCTTCCAGTCCGGGACGCACGGCTTCCACGTGGCTGTTGGCGGGCGGCAGGCCGTACGGGTTGACCTCATGGGTTTCGACCACGCCGACGCGCGCGCGCAACCCAGTGGAAGATGAGAAGGCGAAATCCTGCTCGAAGCGGACCTGGGGCAGCCAGAGCCACAGATTGCCGGTTCCGGTGAGCGGAGCCACGCCGACCTGCGCCAGCGAATTGGGTTCGCGCGGATTGAAGATCGGCTTGTCGACCCCGGCCATGATGCCGCGGGATTGCCAATCGATCTGGATGGCGCCTGTGCGCAGGCGGAGCCACTCGTCGAGCGGCGCCGCGCCCTGGTAGAAATCCATGTAGACGGAGCCATGCACGGTTCCGCCCCAAAGGGATTGAGGGCCGCGAAATTCGAGGCCGAGAAGGGTCTGGCGCATGGTGGCGCCGGCGTGGCCGGCGCCGGCCGAGGGGGCAGCCACGGTGGGATAGTCGACGCCGCCACTCTGCGCCGAATCGAGGAAACTGTTAAACAGCACCATTCCGGTGAGGCGGATGGGGAAGCGCTGCGAAGCCTCGACTTTGGTCTGGGCCATCTCGTCGAGGCGGTGCTCCTGGATGTCGAGGCGCTCTTCGGGAGTGGCCTGAACGGCAGCGGGGGCGGCGTTGTCGCCTTGGTCGGGCGCGCGGTTGGCAGGCGGGGCGCCCTCCGGGCCCGCCTGCGCCACTTGCATACCGGCCTGCGGAGCGCGCGCGGCGGCGAGCGCAGCGCGCAGATCGCGAACCTGTTCGGAGAGCGCGCGGTTTTCCTGCTCGAGCCGGTCGAGCCGGGCCACGATGCCGGCGATTTCCGGTGATGACTGCGCGGCCAACAAAATCGGCGCCGCGAGCAGCGCGAAGGTGCTTAGCCTAGCGGGTGGTAGCATCCTGGGTGGTCGCATCGAGAAGTTGCTCCAGTTTCCGCCGGACCTCGGCGGGTGAAAAAGGTTTTGCAAAAAAAGCGCTGATGCCCAACTGTGCGATGCGCTCGGGCGTGCCGGGGTCGGTATCGGCGCTGACCACGACGATCGGCGTAGCCGCCAACCGGCGGTCCTGGCGCATACGGCGGATGAGCTCGAAGCCATCCATGCGGGGCATGTTCAAATCAGTGATGACGGCCTGGATGGCCGTGCCGCCGCTGAGGATCCGCCACGCTTCCACCGCCGAGGTAGCCATGAGGAGAGTGACGCCAGGGATCGACGACAGCGCGATCTCGAGCATCGCGGCGCTATTTTCCGAATCCTCCACAATCAGGACCGGACGTTGCGCCGACCGGCCATGCGCCTCGGGAAGCATTCCGCTATTGTCTAACATCTTGTGGGAATCGGGCCGGCCGAATAGGTTAAAGCGGCTACCGACGTGTAAAAACTGGGAGTCACCGGGGGACGACGCTAGTCTTCCGACTCCTTCCGGGGCTGTTATCGAGGTCGATACAGCTTGTGAAGCTCCCAGCCCGCGGGCTAGCGCCTTCCCGGGGAGTCATGAGCCAAGAATCGGAGGTCGCTACATTAGCGCGGTACAGTGAATTCCAGGAAGCGCTATGAGACATTTGGGAAAGACGCCGCCCTTTCCTGGACCCACAGGCGAGATCCTTCCAGGCAGTATTGCGGAGATCAACTATATGCGTCTGGGCGGGCTCGATCAGTGGGTCATGATCCGAGGCGAGAGCCTCGCCAATCCGCCCTTGGTCCTTCTGCACGGCGGCCCGGGCTTTAGCGAGATGCGTTCTTTCCGGCACTTCAACGCGCCGCTCGAGAAGAGCTTCACCGTCGTCAACTGGGACCAGCGGGGCACCGGCAAATCGTTCGACCGCAGAATCCCCAAATCCTCCATGACGGTCGAGCAATTCATCGCCGATCTCGACGATCTGGTCGATGCGGTCCGCAAACGCCTCGGAAAGAACAAGGTTGCAATCTTCGGGCACTCCTGGGGCTCTGCGCTCGGCGTGCTCTATGCCGCACGTTTCCCGGAAAAGGTCGCGGCCTACGTCGGGAGCGGACAGATTGGCGATTGGCCGGCGGGCGAGCTGTCATCGTATGCTTTCGTGCTTGCCGAAGTGGAGCGTCGCAACAACCGCAAGGCCGTAAAGGAGCTTCGCGCCGTCGGCGCGCCGCCCCACACTGCCAAGAAATTGTGGGTGCAGCGCACGTGGCTGGATCGCGTCGAGGGCCACCCAGGCGGCATGTCCTTGTGGAAGTTGGGCCGAATCGTTCTCGGCGGGCCGGAATCGTCGATCTTTGATCTGCCCAACATCCTGCGCGGCTTCCTCTTTTCTGTCGACGCTATGGGGGCTGAAGTGTCGGCGTTGAACCTCGTGAAGGCCGTGCCTAGGCTGCAGATGCCTGTGTTCTTTTTTCTCGGACGCCGCGATCATCAGGTCCCGGCAGAAACCAGCGTGGCCTATTTCGACGTGCTGACCGCGCCCTCGAAGAAACTGGTCTGGTTTGAGGAATCCAGACACGAGCCATTCGTCGAGGAACCGGCTAAGTTCAATGCAGCGATGGCCGCATTGGTGCGGCCCGTTACGGTGCGATGAAATCCCACCAACGGGTCGGGCAACAGCACGGCGGGGCTATAAATCGCGGACGTTAACGCGCCGGACTGAATGCGTCTGTGCTGTCATCGCGCCTGTGCTACACCCTCTCTCAGGAACAGCGGGCATTTCACCCACAAGTTCGAGTGTAGAATTGGGGTCGCCGGTAAAATACAGAATTGAAGAGTCGATTAATGTTGGCAGCGGTGTTGCACTACTCAGCCCACCTCAGTTCATCGTCATAACCAGCACAGTCGCGTCGTCGTGGAAGGCGCCATTTGAGAACTGCGTCACTGCTGCCATGATCTGCCTCCGGCACTCTTCCGCGCTGGCGGACCGCTGGCTGAGCAATGCCATCAGCCGCTCCTCACCGAACTCCACGTCTTCGGCATTCATTGCTTCCGTGATGCCATCGGTGAAGAGCACCAGACAATCGTCTGGCCGCAGGTCCGCGGTCCCGCCCGCATAGCACGCGCCCGGAAATACGCCAAGCACCGGGCCGCCTTCGCCGAGAGTCTCCAGCGTGCCGTCGCGATGTTGCAGCATCGGCGGGTTGTGGCCTGCGTTGCAATAGTCGAGACGCATGCGCGCGGCGTCTACAACGGCGTAGAAGAAAGTGATGTATTTCCCCGGAGCGACAGTGCCGGCGATTAGCTGATTGGCTTTTGCACACAGCTCCTGCGGTGCGAGTCCGTCGTGAGCAAAGGCGCGCACAATCGCCTGCAGGTTGGACATGAGTAGCGCGGCGGCCATGCCTTTGCCGGACACATCGCCGACGGCAATAGCGATTGAAGAATCCCCGAGCCGGATGGCGTCATAGTAGTCTCCGCCTACGATGCGCGCGGGCTGGCATTCGGCGGCAAGCTGGCATCCCCGAATCTGCGGCAACTGCTTCGGCATCAGCGCCTGCTGAATCTCGCGAGCGCGCTCGATGTCTTGCTCATGAAGCCGCATTGTGCGTTTGTCGGCTTCCACTTTCTCTTGGAGCTGGCGGTTGCGCTCCTCAAGGCGGCTCCGGGTCGTGCTATACAACCGAATCAGGCACGCGACGATCACCGACATCACAACCACCATGCGGTTCGCCAGGTACAGGTCCTGCCATTCCCTCACAATCCCGAGCAGCATCGCCAGCAAGCTGCCTATCCCGGCGGCCACAAGGCCGAGTGTCAGCTTCGCCCCGCCATATACGATCCAGTCGAGCGGGAACCGCGATGCGTCCGACCACTGCCGCAGCGCTTTCTCGGTAGCGGCCTGCAGCGCCATCAACGGCAGCATATAGACGATCGCGGCGGCAATCGTCGTGCCTACAGCGCTGCTGAGTGTGCCGCGTATGACGAAGAGGGCCAATATGGCGCAGACAATCGCAGAAGCGAGAGAGATCGTCGCCCCCCAGGCGACACGTCTTGCCACGGAGATGTTCATTCCCCCCGCAGTGTATTACAAATCACGGTGACGGTTCGGGTTCGCGCATGTTGGCTCCCCAGTCTGGACTTGTCGGCCGCTCAGCCACTGTTCGCACTCCTCTGGGCTGTAGAATCGCAATCCGCCTCCGAGATCCAGCTCTCTTGGATACGTTTCGAACTTTTGCGGCTCAGTCGACCCTCTGATCGAACCGGCAGACGTCTATTGTTTTCAGGAGTAATGCTCTCAGAATGATCCGCAGTGGCCGCCGGAGCCTTGTCCATTCCAGGCGCCCACCTTGGACACGTTTCGAACTGGGGTGCGGAGGAGTAGACTGGGAGTGACAGAAACGAGGTCGGTCTCTATTGCAACGCAAGCCTCGCCTGATTGATGTCGATGAGGCGAACTTCGACACGCTGCCGTGCTGCGGGATAAAGAACACCGCTCATCCTGGCCGCCAGCAGAAGCACTGCTGGCTGCAAGCGAATGCCGAGTTCGGTTTGCGGGCTAAGATGCTCCTCGCCCCGGACGGACAACCGAGCGGCTACATTGAATACCTTCCGGGCGAGTTCGCATGGCGTGGTGTAGAAGCCACTGGCTTCATGTTTATTCACTGCGTTTGGGTTTTCTCCAAGCAGCATCAGCGAAAGGGCTGCGGGAGCATCATGGTCGAAGGCTGCTTGGATGATGCGAGAAAGGCCGGCATGCTCGGTGCCGCCGTGATGGTCCGAGATGGTCCATGGCTGGCCGACCGCCGCCTGTTCCTGGCAAACGGCTTCGAACCCGTCGATACCGCGCCGCCGGACTACCAATTGCTTGTTCGGAAGTTCGATGGTGCCATCGTCAACCCGGCCTTCAAGAAAGATTGGGATCAGAAACTCGGGCAGTACAGCCGGGGCCTGACAGTCATCCGCTCAAGCCAGTGTCCGCACATCGCGAAATTCGCGGCTGAAATCATTGAGTCGGCGGAGAATGAGTACGGTATCAAGCCCGCGGTGGTCGATCTCAAGTCGTGGAGCGATGCCCAGAATGCGCCAACCCCCTATGCGATTTTTGCTCTGATCTACAACGGCCGGCTGCTGGCCGACCACCAGATCAGCCGTACCCGCTTCCGCAACATCATGAAAAAGTGCCTAGCGCAGCAGCTCGATGTGGGGGCCGAGCATCAATCCTGATCCGGTCCAGGAACAGGCCGGGTTGAAACTGCCCACGATGCGGGCGAGTTCGAGTGTTGAAATGGGGTGGCCCGCAAATCTCACATCTATTTCGCCCGCTCCACCGCGATACGCAGTTCGGTTCGCGGACCGTCCAGCCAGAATTCCATGTTGGGGCCGGTGGGACGATAGCCCTGCTCGGCAATCCACTCTAGCAGCTTTGGCCATGGCTTCGTGGCGGAATGCTCGCCTGGCACCTTCACAACAGCGATGTTGGAGTCTTCGAGCGTGCGCATCTCGAATGGACTGCCTGCCACCAGGGGTCCAGCGACCGGAAAACCCACTTCCCAACGCAGCTCGGCGTCAGGCACGGTACCGGCAGCGTCGTAATAGCGGCCGAAGGGCGCTCCGGTGGGCGCGACACCGCGCGAGGCCAGGAAAGCAGTCAGCAGCTCCAGCGCGATTCCGGTTTGGGCGTAGGCGCCGCGCATAGGAATGACAACCACCTGGAGAGGCGCGGCGGTTTTGATTTCGGGTTGGAACGGCGAAGGAGCACCCGGCCCAGCGGGCACGGCCGGCGCTGAGTCCGATGTCGCCTGGGCTTCCAGTCGCCGCCCCTCAACGCTGCGACCGTCCTGATTCAGAATGAGCCGGTTCGCGCTGCCATTCGGCTCTTGCAGGAATTCGGCGGTCACCTTGGCTTCCAGCAAGTAGAACAGTCTGGCGGAGCGCGGATACAGCTGCATTCGAGGCTGTCCGTTCACCCGCACGAACAGCAGGTTTCCCTCTGGCACGATCTCGATCGTCTGACCGTTGGAGAGCCGATACTCTCCGGCATATGAGGTGAGCAGCGCGCGAGGCGGATCGGGTAGCCGCGGCGCCCGAAAGGCGTCGCCATCCAGCGAGAAGACGAGATGACTCACTTCGGCTGCCGCATTCCGGACAAACTCGACATCGGCGTCCACGACCTTCCAGTCTTCGAAGAACCGGCTGTGGTCACGCGGAAACAACTCGACGCGGCCGTGGTTGGTGGTCTGCTCATACAGGTGACTTCCCGAACGAGTGACCTGCATCACTCCGTAAGATCCCATGTCGTACAAACCTGTAAAGGCATCGTAGGTCGCGGGATCGACCTGCGTATCAACTGCCGGCGAATCGTTCGGCTCCAGCTCATCGTGCAGGTAGAGCTCGGCAATGGTTCGTGCAGTCAGTCCAACATCATAGGTGGGCAAGGGAGCACCTGCATTGGCCAGGATGATGACCGTGAATCCGGCCTCGGGGAAATAGTAAAGAGCCCCGCAATACCCCTCTCCGCCGCCGGTGTGGAAGACGGCCCGCATCCCGCGCAGACGCCCTATGCCCCAGCCGAAGCCGTAGCCGCCTTGTCTGGCGGGCGTGTTGACGGAGCGGCCATTAGCAGCCGGCGTTATCGCGGCCTCGACGGCCGCCTTCTGGAGAACCCGGCCGTTGAAGTAGGCATCGGTCCAACGGTATAAGTCCTGAGCCGTTGCATCGAGCAGCGCATGGCCGCCGTGCAGCAAGGGAGAGCGGTTTTCGACCATGTGCTGCCGCCGCTCGATTCGTCCGTCGGCGTACCAGTAGGGTTCCGCTTTGCCCGCCTCGCCCGGCCGGAACACACCCGTATGCGCCATTCCCAGCGGCGCAAGAAACCGCTCGCGCAGGAAGTCAAAATATGACTGGCCGGAAACCATCTCGACGACTCTGCCCAGCAGATAGTAGTTGGGGTTGCTGTAGGCATAGCGCGCGCCTGGCTCGAAATCGAGGGGCAGGTACTTGAAAGCAGCAATCACGTAGTCCCGGTTCGGCGGCGTGAAGAAGCCGGGGAGTTGACCGGGGCCGCCCAGCCGGTCGGGAATTCCAGACGTATGCGTAAGCAAGTGGCGAAGGGTGATGAGATCGCCGCGCGGATAATCGGAAATGTATTTTGAAAGCGGATCATCTATGCGCAGACGGCCTTCTTCCTGAAGCTTGAGAATCGCTGCTGCGGTGAATGGCTTGTTGATGGAGGCGAGGTGGAAGCAGGTTGCCGGGGTAATCGGCCGGGAGTGTTCCACATCCGCCAAGCCATACCCTTTCTCGAACAAGATCTTTCCCCTGCGCGCGACCAGAACCACAGCACCGGGTTCGCCCGGATGGACGTAGTCTCGAAACATTGCATCCACTACCAGGCCGGGGTCGCCCGCCGGGGCCCTACCATGTATGCCGGACGCTTCCAGTATCTTCGTCATGTCCCGATGTCCACGTACGGTGGCCCACTGCCAAGCCGTCAGGCCGTACTTGCCGCCGTTATCCCCGCCGCCCGCCAGTGGCGCGGCCGTTCGCAGGCCATCCAGATCGCGGGCAAGCACCATTTCCGCCAGTCGTTCCTGGAGACGCGCGGAGTCTATGGCTCGGAAAGAGAAGCCCCAGCCGCCGCCGCGATTCTGAATCTTCAGAAGCAGCCGATTGGTGCCCTTGTTCAGGTGAAGACGGAGGATGTCGTCATCCAAACGAACAGCGCGCTCCGTCCAGTTCCGGTGAACCAGACGGCCATTGAGCCAGACTTTGACGGCGTCATCGCTGCCGAGGCCGAAGAGCGCGTCGGAGGGCGTGGCTTGCTCGATTGTCGCAAAGGCGTAGGCGATGGCAGGTTTCTCACCGTACGATTTTCCGAGGTCGACGTTGTCGGAGGAAGACTCCAAGCGCTGCCAGGCGTATTTCCGTCCAGCCAGATCGATCACCTGACCTTCGGCAGGATTGGCGCCTGTCTCACCTCCTTGCGAAGCCAACGCGTCTCGCTCGAAGGCTCCCAACTCGGCTGTCTCGTTTGGCGCGGTCCCAGTTACGGGCAGAGGCGCCAGAATGAGCCAGGAACCAACCACGGAGCCAGGCTTCAGGTCGATCGACGCAGCGATCCCGCATGCGGCGATGGCCGTGATCGCGATCCAAATGCGGCGCTTGGGCATAGGCAGCCTCCGTACGGGATAAGAGGATCTACTCAACTGATTTTAGCCCCCGCGCGACGCCCTGGCGTACGCCCGATCCCCGGCTTGTTATCGATCGAGAGGCCGTCAGAGCTCCAAATTAGCCAGATAGGAACAACCTGCCCCACCTTTCGAAGCTGATAGTTATTAGCTGAAAGCCTGATTGCTGAAAGCTTCTACTGGCAAGGCACAAGCTGCATGATGGCTTGCGCTTGTTGAATCAGTTCCGTCCCTTGTGCGCTGGTGAGAACGCCGCCTTGCACCAGCGCGGCGACCTGGTTAACAAACGCGTTCAGGTGATTGCAGGCGACGTTCGTCTTGTCGGATTGAATTCGGCTCAGCGCGTCTTGCAGTTTCTGCAGCAGGGCATTGACTTGGCCCCCATTGAGCTGGCCGGCCGAACCGAGGTTCTGCACCGTGTTGATCAGAACCGGGAGGGTGTTCAGGGGTGTCGCGATTGGGCCCGAGGCGAAAGTATCGAGGCCAGAGACGGCGAAGGACAGGCTCCAGGTTGCGGCGCTATCGGTCGAGAGGTAGATGCCACCCTGAGTTCCGGCGTAGAGCGTACCGGAGACTGTCGGGTCGGCTAACAGAGTGCGAAGGTCGCCGCCCGCAGGTCCCACGCCGGGCGCGGTCCACGTATGACCGAAGTCGGTGGACTTGAAGACCTGGTGCTCCCCGGTCGCGCCTTGGCCGGCATAGACCGCCTCGGTCGCCGGATCGAGGGCCGTGGACCCGATGAGGGCACCATTCAGTCCCGTACCCTGAGACCAAGTCACGCCGCCGTCGGTGGTCTGGTAGACACCGGGATAGCCCCCGAAGTAGACGATCGACGGGTTCACCGGATCGATGACCGCGGCGAGGCCGAAGGGGATGCTCCCCGTAAAGGACGTCCAGTGCAACCCTCCGTCAATCGTCTTTGCCGACTGGAGGCCCGTGTTTCCCGTGACGTACAGCGTGCTGGTATGCGTGGGGTCCATCACCAGGCCGTGGACGTCCAGGCAACCGCCGCAGTTGGACATAAGACCGGTATTTATGGCGGTCCAGGTGGCGCCGCCATCGGTGCTCTTGAATACGCCGTTGCCGAAGTTACCCGTCCCGGCGTAGAGAACGGCGGTGTTGGTCGGGTCAATCACGATCACTGTGGGTGAGCCGAACGCGAGCGTAAACCCGGTTGTGAACGCAGTCCAGTGCACGCCGCCATCGACCGTCTTGTACACGCCGCTGGGCACGCCGGCGTAGCCGGCGTACAGCGTTAGGGGATTGGTGGGATCTGCAGCAATCGCGGTCACGGAGAAGCCGAGCCCGGAGCCGATGGTGGTCCAGGTCAGGCCACCGTCAGTGCTGCGGTAAACCGTGCCGGGGCCCCCGGCATAGATGGCTACCGAGCTGGCAGCCGAGCAGACCGCAGCGCCGGCCAACAGGAGCGCGGTCGCGCAAAACTTCGTCCTTAGGTGCTTCATGATTTTCCCTCCAGACAGACAATAAGGGAACTGTACACCGATCCGTGCGCGATACGCAAGCATTCTTGGTACCTAAGGAATATTCCCGGTGGAAGCTTTCCGCCACCCGGGGGAACGTAGCTTCAGCACCGGCGGAGATTCCCGCCCTTTGCCAACTTGTCGAAATCGCCTGGGGGGAAACTGGGGGTACCCCGCATAGCAAGGTCTAGGAAATTCGGGTAAGGATGAGGAAATTCATTTCTGAGCCCAAGCGTGGCGAATCACGCGGGAAGTGGCGTGCTTTCTAGGGGCGTGTTGAAAAGACGGGACTTGGGTTTGGCTCCCCAGTCTGGACACGTTTCGAACTTTCGCGGCTCAGTTGGCCCGCTGATCGAACCTGCAGGCGTCCATGGTTTTCAGAGCGATTCGAGCGTACCGCCGACGCTTGTCCGGGGTGGGTGCCCAGTCTGGACACGTCTCGAACTCGCCAAGGGGGCCCAAGATAACTTCCGGATGGCGTGACACGCTCTGAACGGCCGCGCCCGGTGACTGGGTCGTCACCACGTGGCCATGAAACCTCGAAACGGCGACCAACTGCAACCGGATGTGGCTTTCGATATCGATGGCAAGAGTCCGGCGGTCGTATCAGTTTTCGGAAGGCCTCTCTATATGGTCAATCACCAACACGTCCATGGGCCCCTTGGCCGGCACAAGTCTTAAGCCAAGCTGTTCCTGAATGGCTTGAAATATGCCCGGAGCGTCTGGCGCCCTAACGTCGGCGGGCGCGCCAGGATCAGTCGTGGATGGTCGAGACGAAGCGGAATCGTCGGGCGAAAACGTGAGGTGTATCTCGAAGTAAGTCGTAACGCCAGTCTTGTCGATAACGGGACGATCCAGGATAAGGCCCAGCAAGCCGGCGAGCATCGAGGGCGTGCCACCCTCGAAGTTAACCGAGCCCGGACCCACGAGGTTCCTACAATAGTGCTGGCCAGGAGCCAGCGGGGGCAAGGGATGACCTACGAGCACGGGGGTGCAGCTTCCAACCTGGAGCGGTTTCAACTTTGGAGAGCCTTTGCCCAAGGCGAGTTCGTAAACAGGTCCTTGCCTGGTCTCGCGATGGATCCTCAACTTGAACCGGTCCTCAAGAATTGCCTGCATCATGGGGCCAAGCATCATCAGGATGCTCGGGTGACCGTCCGATTTAGCGTCGATTTCGAACGTTTCGAAATGGGTCCAATCCGGGGCGCCCTCGATGGGGATGATTGTTCCGGAAGTCAATTGGCCGTCTGCATACCTGTTATACGCTTTTTGAATCAGCCCGGTGTTATCGACATCGGCCAGAATCGCACAGCCGGTGCCCAGCCTTCCCGGCGATGAGTCGTCGCCTCGCGCAGCGCCCGGCTTACACGGCTTGACTGAGACGACATCGAATTTGGGAGTCGCTGCCGGCGGCACTGACTGCGCTTGCAACAACACGCTGAACATGGCAACGATAAAACACGCAGCCTTCATGTCATTCGCTCCCATTCAACGCAGACCCGCGTGGACCGTCATTTCCAGCCAGCCGTGCATCGGTTCGCGGGCAAGCGAGAGCAGGATGTGCAGCGTGGCCGGGGACGCGGAAGGAGAATCGTGCCGGTCTCATGAACGGATTTTATCTCAGATTCCGATACTCCGCGCAAGCCTCAAAGTCTTGTCGCCGTCATGCACCATTGAGAACGTCTGGAGGGCGGAGGGCTGTGCGACAGCCGGCTCGCGGCATTCGAGGAAATCGTACGAAGTTCAATGGCGTCGCCAGTGCGTGAGATCCGCTGGCGCGCGCCTTCGTGAGGCAATGAAAACGGCGACGCCTCTGGAGCAAAGGGGAGCGATCCGATTCCGTCCACTGCGGCCTGCGATGGACTGGTACGGCTGCACCTTCGAGTGGATCGGCCATCCGCACCAACGACGATGTCTGGAAGGCCATGGCGGAACAGTTCGCACAGCAAGCAGCGGTGCACGCGATTCGTAAGCAAATGGCCGCGCGTGATCCCAGCGTCGATCCCGCACAGGAGCGGTTCCCGTTTGCCAAAGAGCTGCCCGTCCCATCCTTCATGTACAATGGATTTCGAACTGGGGCGCATTCGGCCCCCGGGTTTCCGGCTAAGCCAAGAACATCGCGTTCCGTGTTGGGTCCATTGGCCCGTGTCAGGAAGCCTTCTTCAAGGTCCATTCGATGCTTTGACTCTGG
>Ga0209039_10000135_pt1 | contig 65792 bp, 51 predicted proteins | sample BogFormECP12_OM1_FD_188238 | JGI IMG/M metagenome (GOLD analysis project Ga0209039, IMG submission 188238) | Bog forest soil microbial communities from Calvert Island, British Columbia, Canada - ECP12_OM1 (SPAdes) (version 2) | ecosystem: Environmental > Aquatic > Freshwater > Wetlands > Bog ...
GGGGTTGGTTACGTCATTGCTGCGGGCGTAGACGTGACCGTCCTGCACCACGTAGTCCGGGATGAACTCCGCCAATTGCACGCTGGTATCAGCATCAAGCGCAACAGTCTGGTTTAAGGCCAGGGAAATCTCCTGCGGAGCGCGGGTTGTGTCCGCAGCCGGCTTGGCGCTAAGGATTAACTCATCCAGCTTTCCCGTGCGGCCCCAGCTCGCCTGGTAGAAGCGTACTCCCTGGTAGACCAGCGGATCGTTAACGACAATCTCTTTGCGCAGGATCTCGCGTCCGTTGTCCACGACGGCGAGCTTCGACCACCAGCGTTTCGGAGTGCCATCAGTGTAGGTTTCTTCGCCGGTTCCGTCACAGCGGATCGAGAAGGGAAGAGTCCGGATGTCGCCGTTGCGCACCTCAACTTGATTGCTCTGCGTGCCCGGAATCAGCGTGAGGAAGCCGCGCCAGCCGTAGAGAGCATCCACGACGCCGTAACCCAGGAAAATCAGCAGCAGGCTGGCGTGAACGACATAGACCGCCATTTCGGAGATGCGGTTGCGCTCCGAGAAAAGGGAAAAGCTGTCGGGGCGCACGATGCGCTCGGTTTTCAGATGCAGGTGTTTGAATGCGCGTTCGGCTGCGCTCAGGCCTTGCTCATCATCGGGGATTGGAATCCGTGCCTGCGTGGGAAGAACTTTGCGAAAGCCCTCGTCGGGACTCTTATAGGGACGCGCGAAGTAGCGCCAGGAATTCGGGAAACGCTGGATTGAGGCAGCAACAATGCACAGGCTAACGAGGACCAAAAGGGCAAGGAACCAGGGGGCATGAAAGACGTCAGTGAGGCCCGTCGCGTCGAGAAAGCGTAGCATGGCCGGCGAATAGGCGCGCTGCATGTCGTCGGCGTCGGTCATGGGACGCTGCAGAATGACGGTTCCTGCGATCGAGAAAATGACGACCAGAATGATCAGAATGACGCCCGTCTTTATGGAACTGAGGGTCTGCCAGGTTTTTCGGGACACGGATCGAAGTGACAAGGCCATGTCTTTCCTCTTCTTCGTCTCCCCTAGTGCACGTTCAAAGCCAACGTGAGAACTTTCTGGCAAGTCCCTTGGGATCAATGTATTGGGGGCGAGTGCCGTTTCTTGGGCAAGGCCTCGCGTGAGCCATAACACTCATCTTCACGTGGCCCCGCTGCCATTTCACCCAGTGCGGGAAGGGTGTGATCGGAATCACGATCAACCGGGCAAACAAACCCTCAGGAAGTCGAAAGTACCATGGTGACCCCCGAACGTGGGTCATTTCACCAATGGGAGTGTGGCAGAAGGCCCATTCTGGCTAGCAACGTGGTTTCTGTGGAAATTCGCCACACCTTCCGCAAGTGCCCGAAACTGCTCTGTTGCAAGAACTTACAGCCCATTCCGCCTCTGCATCGTTTTCCATCTACGAAGGCGAGACCCGTGCATATGCAGAGGTTGCCAATGGTCCCGAAGCTCCCAAATTGTGCCCTTGAGAATCCGAAGGCGACTTTCCGGCGAGCCCTTCCCCGTCTCCCGCTAATGGCCGCCATTGTTCTCGTGCTTACGGTCTTGCCGGCATCGGCCAAGACGCATCCGGTTCCGCTCGAAAAGAACGTGGATTCGGCCAAGTGCCTGGAGTGCCACGAGGACAAGTCAAAAGGCAAGGCGGTCCACTCGGCCATTGCTACCGGATGCCTGAGCTGTCACGAAGTACGGGTCAATCGCGACGTCACCCGGGTGAAGCTCACAACCACCACGACCCAGGCCCTCTGCCTCAGCTGCCACGACGACAAGAAGGTGCAAGCCGGACAGACGATGCACCCTCCGGCGGTTCGCGACTGCGTGAAGTGCCATGATCCGCACCAGTCGGCCAACCCGAATCAGCTGCTCAAAGCAACTTCCGGAGCAACCAGAGACGAGAACCTTTGCCTCTCCTGCCACAAGATCGGCATGAATATCGCGAAGGACGGCAGCCGTCACGCGGCCCTGGACATGGGATGCGACACCTGCCACCTCACGCATAAGAACGGCGAGCGGGGAAAGATCGAATTTGAAGCGCACCTGAAGAAGGATGTCCCGGCGCTCTGCGTGGACTGCCACGACGTGAAAGACGCCGGGCTGCAGAAGGCGCATCTGGGACAGCCGTTCGGATCCGCCAACTGCCTGCAGTGCCACAACCCGCATGAGTCTGCGAAACCGAAGCTGATGCAGACGTTCCTGCACAATCCCTTCGAAAACAAGATGTGCGACAGCTGCCATCAGCCGGCCAAGGACGGCAAAGTTGTCCTGACCAATGCTGACAGCCGCGCCCTGTGCCTGACCTGCCACTCCGACAAAGCGGAGCAGATCGAGAAGGCGAAAGTGCAGCATCCCGGAGCGCAGGGCGACTGCATCGCGTGCCACAACCCGCACGCCGGCAAGTCGCCGGGTTTCCTGCAGCCGGATCCCGTGAAAGCCTGCCTGGCCTGCCACAGCGATCAGGCGGATCAGATGAAGAAGGCGGTCCTGCACCAGCCGGCATTCGTGCAAGGCTGCGCTACCTGCCATGAACCACATGGCGGAGACAACGAGCACCTGCTCCGCGCCGCCAGTCCCAACAAGCTGTGTCTGGAGTGCCACGGCCCGGATGCCAACCCGCAGAAGCTGGAAGCCGAACACCTGGTGACGATTTTCAATGGCAAGGTAAAGCTGCCCGAGGACTATTTCCGAAAAGTGATCCTGTTGCCCATCGAGTACGGCCACGGTCACCCGGTCGAGCGGCACCCGGTCAGCGACATCATGGACCCGACGAATATGAACAAGGTCCTGAAACCAATCAACTGCCTGACCTGCCACCAGCCGCACTCGGGGGCCAAGCCGGGAATGCTGGTGAAGGATCAAGCCAACGACATGGCGTTCTGCATGACCTGCCATTCCAACATGACACCGGGAGAACAAAACGGACCGCAAGGCGCGCCAACACCAGGGCCGCAACCGCAGGTCCCGCAACCACAGGACAGAAAAACAAAATGAAGGCGCCTGGTTCAAATCACGGACTGATCCGGTTCATTGCAGCGACAGCCACGCTGCTGGCGGCGCTGACGCTGGCGGCTCCGACGCCGCTGCACGCCGACAAGAAGAAGAAGCAAGAAGCTCCGACGCCGCAGACCAATATTCTGGACAAGATCGATTACTCCAAGCTGGTATGGCCGAACCCGCCGGCTCCGACGCGGGTGAAGTACCTCAATTATTTCTGCTGCGACAAGTATGTAGCGGCGCCGGCGAAACAGAAGAGTTCCTGGATGGACCGCATGGCGGGCGCCGAAACGGCGCAGCAGAAGCAGGATGCAAAGCCTCTGTTCGCCCTATGGACGCCCTACGGCGTGGCCGTCGATTCCAAAGGTAGTGTCTACGTCGCCGACGGCAAAGTGGGAGCGATCTTCATCTTCAATACTGAGACCAAAGAACTGCAGATGATCAAGCACGGCGTGCAGGCGCACTTCGGCGACATCATCGGGCTGGCCATGGACGATTCCGATCGCCTCTTCGTCTCCGACACCAAGCTGCACCGCATCATGGTCTTCGACCGCGATCACAAGGTGGAAGGGGCAATCAGTGAGGGCGTCGTAGATCCCGGCGGCATGGCCGTGGACAACGAAAACCGCTTCCTGTATGTCGCCGATGCCGCGCTTGACCAGGTGCTGGTCTATGACGCCGACAAGCTGACGCTGATTCGCAAGATGGGCACGGCCGGCAAGAAACACACGTTGACCGAACCCGGCCAGTTCTCGGTGCCAACGAATGTGGCTCTGGACGCCGACAACAACCTCTATGTCACCGATACCTACAACAACCGCGTCGAGGTCTTCGATGCCGACGGCAACTTCATTCGGGCCTGGGGCAAAGCTGGCGATCGTCCCGGATACTTCTCGCGGCCGAAAGGGATCGCAATTGATGCGGACGGGCACGTCTGGGTCGCCGATGCAGTGGAGGACATCCTGCAATGCTATACGGAGGACGGGCGACTTCTGATGTGGATGGGCGGGCATGGGCTGCTGCCGGGACAGTTCCGCGCGCTGGCCGGGCTCTACATTGACAAGAACAATCGAATTTTCACTTCCGAACAGTTTCCCGGACGAGTGCAGATGTTCCGCTACTTCACCGATGACGAGGCGCGAGCGCAAATAAAGCAGCGCCAGGAGGATGCGGAAAAGAAGTTACAAGAGAGAAAGGCAGGGGGCGCAGATGCTGCGCCTGCCGTGGCCCCCACGAGTTCTGCGGCGCAGAAGCCGCAATAGAGTTTGGCTGTTCGCGCGGATAGCCAAACCGGGGCTGGCGAGAGCCAGCTCCGGGCACTAACGCAATAGCAGGTTAGCAGTAGAGGTAGAGGTAACAGCTGTTACAAACAGGAGGCTTCGAACCTTATGAGAAAGCTACTTTTCGTCATGTTCGTAGTGCTGCTCTCCGTCGGTTTGGCGGCAGCGCAGTACACGTCGGGCAACGGTCTGCCATTGGTCAATGACATTCTCGGTGCCCACCAGAACGGCGGCCGTGGTTGCGCTGGCTGCCATGCCCCGCACAGCGGCGCGGCGGGCGGTGGCGGCAACGCCATCAACGGCGCGAAGGCATTCAACGATCCTCTCTCCGGCAGCGATGCGCTGTTCGGACAGGATGTCACTCCTCTGTTGGGCTATTCGATCACGATGGGCAACGGCCTGGTTGAGAACCTGCCCACCGAAGCCAACGCCTACACCACGCAAACCGCCGAACTGGAAGGCATCACGATGTGCCTGGCCTGCCATGATGGCGTAGTTGCGAAAGGCCAGATGATGAACGGCCAATCGTGGGAGCAGAGAATGCTTCTGCTGCCGGCCAGCGTGTATGGAACCCGTCCGATCCCGACACTGCTCGGCAATGACAGCGGCAACGGCAACACCTCCGGCTACGCGAACGACCACCCGGTGGGCCAGGCGGCTACCTTGGGCAACGTGGGTGTAGTGAGCAACAACACTACCACCACCCCGCTGCTGCTTACGGTTGACGCGGTCAATGGAATCACCAGCATCACGCCGAATTCGACGGCCTACAAGGCCTTCGTCAGCAACTACGGCTTTCCGGCGATCGCCGGCAGCGTGTGGAGCTACGGCGTTGCCATTCCCGCGGGCGACACGAATCCGCAGGATGCATTCATCACCTGCACCACCTGCCACAACCAGCACGCGATGTACGTGTACAAACCCTCGCCGTCGTATGGCGTGGGCTATCAAGGGGCCACCGCCGCTATTCAGCCCAGCTTTACGAGCGCCGGCTACCCGACGTACTTCTTCATCAACTCGCCTTTCAACCCCGGCGCGGGCAACACCAACCCGCAGCTGGCCGTTTCCACCACGCAGTTCTGCCGCCAGTGCCACTTCGATACGTCGAACGAGAACGCCGGCATTACGAGCGTGAAAACGCAGTTCTAACTGTTTACCCGGGGGAGAGGAAGTTTCTCTCCCCCGCTTTTCTGACCTGAGCGGAGGAAGACGAAATGAAGTGCCAAACGATCATCGGCGGCGCATTGCTGGCGTCAGCGCTTTGTGGCAGCGGGCAGGTTGTGGCCTCGCACACTCCCACACTGGCTGCTCCAGTGGCGAGCGCGCCGGCAGCCTCCGCGCCAGCGTCCGTACTCCCTTCCGGCCAGCCGGTAGCGCGCGTCAACGGCGCGGTTCTTACGGATCGCGATCTGATGCGCGAGGAGCAAGTGATCTTCCCTTACGCCAACATTCATAACGGCTCCCTTCCCAAGTCGATGGAACCCGAGATGCGCAAGGGCGCGCTCGAGATGATCATCTTCGAGGAGTTGCTCTACCAGGAGGCCCTGCGCCAGAAGCGGACGGTTGCGCCGGAGACCATGAAGCGGGCGGAAGCGGAGTTCCGCAATCAGTTCCCCACGGAGCAGGAATACAACCAGGTGATACAGGCCGAGGTGCACGGTTCCCAACCACTGCTGCGCGAGAAGATTCGCCGCTCTCTGCTGATCGAAGACATGCTGAAGACGGAAGTAAGCGACAAAGCCAAGGTGAGTGAGGCTGCGGCCCTCGCCTATTACAAGGCCAATCCCAAGCAGTTCCAGCATCCGGAGATGTTCAGCATCCAGACGATCTCGATCATTCCCCCGCAGAATCCAAATCCTGAAATCGCAGAAGAAGCGCGCAAGAAGGCGGGAAACGCTGTGAAGCAGGCGAAAGCGACGAAGAATTATCAGGAATTCGGGCTGCTGGCGGAGCGAATGTCGGATGACGACTGGCACGTGAACATGGGCGACCGCAAAGCGGTGGAGCGCGACAAGCTGCCCCCGCCTGTGGTGAATGCGGCGCTGGCCATGAAGCCGGGACAAGTGAGCGATCTGATCCAGCTTGGTCCGAACTACACGCTGTTTCGACTAAACGCGCACATCCCTGCCGGCGTGACGCCATTTGCACAAGTGAAAACGAAGCTGATGACGGACTTGCAGAAGAGCAAGACCGACCAGCTTCGCGCGGAACTGAACCGGAAGCTTAGAAAGACAGCGAAGATTGAGGTTTTGTGAATCGATCGGCCAACGGGGTGCATGTGCAATTCCCGCGCGGGCCGGTTGGAGAGACCGGGTGGGCGATGGGATGGGGGCCGAAGAAAATCCGCAAGGCGTGCTGCCTGATCGCCGGACTTGTTCTGCTGGCGCTGCCTGCAAGAGCGCAATTACAGGTTGGCGACTACCTGCACATGAACCTGAACGGCAATGTCGGGGCCACCTACGCGGGAGGTGTCGACCAGGGGCTCTCCGACCACGCCCTGGGCTTCTCCGGGAACGGCGTTCTGACCGGCAATTATTACAATTCCAATTTCCTGAACTTTAACGTTGATCCCTTCTACAACCGGGAGCAGAACGACTCTATCTTTGGCAGCCTCACCAATACCACTGGTGTCACATCCAACGTGAACCTGTTTAACGGCAGCCATTTCCCCGGTTCGATCTCCTATAATAGGTTATTCAACGCCACCGGACAGTTTGGGGTTCCTGGATCCGATATTGGCCTGGCACAACATACGAATACGCAGGGCTTCGCCCTGGGTTGGAGTGCCCTGGTCCCGGATTGGCCAACGCTCACTGCAAGCTATGCGATTGGCGATGGCTCCAATGATGTGCTGGGAGAGCCGGGAAGCGATAAGGAGTCGGACCGCACTCTGACGCTGCTGTCGGCATATAAGGTAGATGGCTTTCAGATGTCGGGCCAGTTCATGCACCGGAATATGAGTGCAACCGATGGCGAGTTTCTGCTGCCGGGCGAGGTGCCGTTTACGACGAACAGCTCGAGCAATGACTATTCCGCGACCGTGCAGCACTCGCTGCCGCTGACGGGAAACTTTGGCGCGAGCTACAACCATATCAACTACGGCTACGACTATCACGACTCGTCCAGCACCAGCAATTCCGGCGCTTCGAACACGGTGAATGGAAGCGCGGCATTCCATCCCATCGACAAGCTGGGTGTGGCGTTTATCGCGAACTACAATGACAACCTGCTGGGAAGCATTCCCCAGCCCGTGCTGAACAGCGGCACGCCGGTGGATCTGCCCAGCGCCGGCAGCTTCCGTTCTGTGCTGGTGGGAACGGATGTTTACTACCAGCTATTAAGGAACCTGGGTGTACACTTCGATGTAAATCACCAGCAACAATGGTTTCTGGGGGAAAGCTACGAAGCTACGCAATTCGGCGGCACGGCGAATTTCACCTTCGATCACTCGCTGCTGAAGGGATTGTCGTTTTCTTTCGGGATGGTCGATACGGCGCAGCAGCAGAGCAACACCGGCCTTGGCTTCGTGGGCAACCTTAATTACGACCGCAAGTTTTTCGGCTGGGACGTCAGCGGGAATTTCAGTTACGCGCAGAACGTGCAGACCGTCATGCTGGTGTACACCACTTCCTCGTACAGCTATCTGGCGAGCATCAGGCGGCGAGTAGGCGAGCGTAAATACTTCATGGCGGGATATGGCGGCTCGCACAGCGGCATCACCGCGAACTCTGGGACCACGAGCAGCGCCGAGCGATTCTGGAGCACGTTTATCTATCGGGGGAACTCGTTGAATGCCTTTTACAACAAGTCCACCGGGCTGGCGATTTTCACCCCGACGGGACTGGTGCCGATTCCCACTACGCTGCCGAGTTCCGTTTTCTCCCCGGACTCGGTCACCTCGTACAATAACTCGGGATATGGATTCAGTCTGGGTGTGAATCCTGTGCGGCGGCTCACGATCAGCGCGTCCTATGTGAAATCGCACGGCAGCACTATCGATCCGACGCTGAGCGCATTTACGAGCACCCAACTGATGAACGCCATCATGCAGTACAGACTGAGAAAGATCTTCGTCAACGCCGGCTTTACCCGCCTGCGACAGAACGTGGGCACGCCGAGTTCGTCGCCGTTCAGTATTACGTCGTACTACATCGGGTTTTCCAGATGGTTCAACTTTTTCTGAGGAACGCGAAGCGAAGATTCCTGCAAATCGGAGCCATGCTGGCGCTGATTGGTCTTCTGCTATCGACTCCCAGTTGGGCCTCGAAGCTCAAAGTCCAGGAAAAGACGGTAGAACTGGCGCCTCCGGACCTCCTGCTGGAAGGAGGGCGCAAGCTGCATTACGAGCGCAGTTTCAGCTCTGAGAAAGAAGTGGAAGGGAAGCGCGGCTTCTGGACCAAGCTGGTGGATGTGGTTGCCGGTGAACCCGACCACCCGCATCTGGTGCGGCCATACAGCATCGCGGTTGATTCGCGGGGACGAGCCATCGTCTCCGATCCGGGTGCGAACGGGATTCACATCTTTGATTTCGAAGATCACAAGTACAAATTCATCGAGCGCAGAGATAAAGACAAGGACCCGATGCGGACGCCGCAGTGCGTCGCGGTGGATGCGCAAGACAATATTTATGTGACCGACTCCGAGTCGGGCAAGATTTTTGTATTCGATCCGAGCGGAAAATTCCGCCGCACGATCGGCAGCCTGAAAGGCGGCGAAGGCTACTTCAAGCGGCCCACGGGAATCGCCGTGGATTCCGCCGCGCAACGCATCTACGTCACTGACACTCTGCGCGACAAGGTCTTTGTATTGGACATGGCCGGCAGCGTGCTGCAGACCATCGGGCACAAAGGCACCGGAGACGTGGAGTTCAACCTTCCGACTGAAGTGCTGGTGCACGATCAGAATCTGTTTGTCGTGGACGCGATGAACTTCCGCGTGCAGTTTCTGGATCGTTCTGGAGCGTTTCAAGCGGCGGTTGGGAGTTTAGGAGACAGCAGCGGCACGATGTTCCGGCCGAAAGGAATCGGCCTCGATTCCGAGGGTCATCTCTACGTGGTGGACGGGTTGTGGGGCGTGGTGCAGGTGTTCGATCAGCAGGGACGGCTCCTCTACTACTTCGGCGGCCGGGGAACGGGAAGCGGGGAGTTTCAGCTGCCGGCCGGATTGTTTATCGATCGCGATGATCGCATTTTCGTCGTGGATTCGTTCAACCGGAGGATTCAGGTGTTCCGGTATTTCGGATTGCCCAGGCAAGCGCAGGGAGGCAGGCCATGAAAAAAGTCTTGCTGGCCTCCGTCCTCACCATGCTGGGCATAATGTGCCAGACGAAGACCGCTCAAACCCAGGTCTCTGGAGATGTCTTGGGCGCGCATAACCTGTCTCCGAGCGGAACATCGCCGATCAAGGGGAGGCTGGATCCGTGTTTGTACTGCCACGTGCCGCACTCGGGCGTGCAAAATCCGAATCCCGCGCTATGGGGGCAAACTCTCTCCACGCAGACCTATACAACGTACTCCAGTACGACTCTGCACAACACCTCGCAACAGCCCACGTTAGGAGCTGACAGTAGCCTTTGCCTGAGTTGTCACGATGGCACGGTTGCGGTGGGGCAGACCCAACCGTTCGGAACGATCCAGATGACCGGCAACATGTACCCGGCGGACGTTTTCGGCACCAACCTGCAAGGTTCGCATCCCTTCAGCATGAAGCTGCCGCTGGTGGACGCAGCAGACCTGGTGCCGTCGTTGACCACGAGCCACACCACGGCCGATCCGTTGAAGGCAGTGAAACTGATTGCGAATGATGTGGAGTGCACAAGTTGCCACACGCCGCACGCGCAAGCGATCGACATGGTGTCGAAGAACTTCCTGGTGCGCGACAGCTCCAGCGGGCAGTTGTGCCTGGCCTGTCATGAACCGAATCCGCGAACGGTGAGCAGCCAGAGCAATCCATTGGCACAGTGGTCCGCGAGCATCCACGCCACCTCGGGGGTTGCCATCGCAAACGGGCCGGTGTTGGGAAGCTACTCGAACGTGGGGCAGAATGCGTGCCTGTCCTGCCACATGCCGCACAACTCCGCGGCTGGCGCGCGGTTGCTGCGCGGGCCGGTACCGTCGATTCCGAACGTGGATGCGTACACGCAGAATTGCATCACCTGTCATAACGGCGGCTCGAATATTTCGCCCGCGATCACGAATGTTTACGCGGAGTTCGCCAAGATTGCGCATCCTTATCCCTCCGGGATCAACCTTCACGACACCGGCGAAGCGGCATTGCTCAACAACAACCGGCATGCCACCTGCGTGGACTGCCATAGTCCACACGCATCTTTGCAGGTTACTTCCTTCTCTTCGGCTCTTCCTCCAGCGATACGCCCGTCGCAGGCAGGGGCTGTAGGGATCAGTGCGACCGATGGCACAACGGTCTTGACCCCTGCGGTGAACCAGTATGAAAACTGTTTGCGCTGCCACGGTACAAGTACCGGCAAGCAGACTCAGGTGGTGTTTGGATACTTGCCTACACGAGCCGTTAATGCAAGTGACCCTCTGAATCTCATTCCTCAACTGAGTACCACAGCGACTTCAAGCCATCCGGTGCTGCACCCACGAAGCAGTGCTCTGCACCAGCCCAGCCTGCTGACCAATATGCTGCAACTGAATGGGAGCACACAGGGCCGGGCCATGGGTACGCAGATCTACTGTACGGACTGCCACAACAGCGACGACAATCGCGAATTCGGTGGCGTAGGTCCGAACGGGCCGCACGGATCCAAATGGGACCATCTCCTGGAGCGGCGCTATGAGTTCAGTCAGGCGCCGGGGCCCGGACAACGGATTACGAATCTGTATCCAACGCCTGATCTCAGCGTAAATGGCCCCTATGCGATGTGCGGCAAATGCCATGATCTGTCGAACCAGATCATCAAGAATACTAGTTGGAATCAGCACTCCAGTCACATCAACGCCGGTTTCACCTGCTCCACGTGTCACACCGCACACGGCATGGGAACCAGCAGCGGAAACATTACGGGCGAGCGGCTGATCAACTTTGATTTGAAAGTCGTGGCTTCGAACGGGAGCATGCCCGTCTCCTACAACCGCGGAGCGAACACTTGCGCCCTGGTGTGCCACGGTACCGTGCACTATCCCAACGGCACGGTCCAGCCCCTCGTCATGCATGGGACCGGCATAAGGAAGTGAGATCTGTCGCCGGTCTTGCCAAGGTCACAACGAAGCTACTGCACGGTCAGGGTGGCAGTCGTAATAGTTACCGGGTTGGGCTGTGCCGCTGTTTTTCCTTGCACTTGGATGGTGTAGGTCACCGGGTTGTGCGAGGAAGTTGAGCCGCTCCCGCCACAGGCGATCAGCGCCAACAGACAGACGCACATCACCGCGAGCCACAGGCAGCGCCGGCGCTGTCTGCCTGGTATTCCGCCCAGCAGCAAAATTCCGGCCAGCGGAATGAATGCAAGATAAATCTGCGGTGCGAGCCACAGTGCGCCGGGCTTTCGTGAAGACGCGGAGCTGGACGGTACGTTCACCGCGAGGGCAAACGAAACCGCGCTGCTGCTCGGGGTGATCGTCGGCGGCGAAAAAGTGCAGGATGCGCCGGTAGGCAAGGAGCTCTGCAAACAAGACAGCGTGATTGGCTGGTGGGGATTTCCAGTATTTGCATTGAGGGAAAGGGAATAATTAGCTGTTCCGCCCGCAGAAATCGTCTGGGGCGCAGGCTGTGCTGCCGACGGCGCGGTCACAATGGTGATGGGGTAGGAACCGGAGACAGTCGAATCGGCCTGCGAAACCGCAGTGATCATGACCAGCGCCGGCGAAGGAACAGCGGCCGGGGCGGTGTAAAGACCGGTCGCGTCGATCGTCCCGACTGTCGAATTGCCGCCCGCGACGCCGTTCACTTCCCAGTTCACGGCCGTGTTCGTTTCCCCGGTCACAGTGGCGCTGAAGGCTTGCGTCGTGGAGGTATAAACGACGGTTACGCCGGACGGAGTCGTAGCGATAGTGACCGTGGGAGCGCCGCTGGCCGCGATGGTCACCTGGGCCGATCCGGAAGTAGTGCCATTGGCGTCGGAAACTGCCGTCACGGTGACCGCAGAAGCGGGCTGAGTTGCCGGCGCTTGATAGAGACCGTCGGACGCGATGGTTCCCACCGTCGAGTTGCCACCGGTCACCCCGTTTACCTGCCAGGTCACGGAGATGTTGCTGGTGCCGGTTACCGTTGCCAGAAACTGCTGCGTACCACCGACTGGAAGGGTAGCGGAGGTCGGAACCACAGCCACACTCACACTCGACAGCAGCTGGCGGATGCGGGAATTCTCGCTGTCGGCAACAAAGATCTTTCCCGAGCCGCCCAGGGCCACGCTTTCCGGTGAGTTAAGCGCCGCGCTGGTAGCAGGGCCTCCGTCGCCGGAAAAACCAGCGGTGCCAGTGCCATTACCCGCGACGGTTTGAATGGTGGCATCTACAGCCACGACTTCCCGGATCGCTGAATTGTCCGTGTCCGCAATGAATATGTTTCCCAACAAATCGACAGACACGCCGTAAGGAGTATTCAGGTCAGCACTGGCGGGCGGCCCGTTATCGCCGGAGTAGCCAGTCTTGCCGAGGGTTCCAGCCACGGTCAGAATGTCACCAGCTGGGATCATAGTTCCAGCAATCGTTACCGCCTGGGTCCCAGGATTGACGACGCGGACCGCCGAGTTAAACGTATCCGCAATAAAGATGTCGTCGGCGGCATCGAGAGAGATGCCGGCGGGAAAGTTAAGCGCAGCGCTGGTCGCTGGTCCGTTGTCGCCGCAACCTGTACTGGGGTCGGTACAAGCGGTCGGGGGTGTGCCGGCCACGGTTTCAATGTCGCCCGCCGGGATTGCAACTCCGGCGATGGTTAACGGCGTGGTCCCGGCGTTGACCACACGAATGGCTGAGTTCTCCGTGTCAGCGATGAAAATGTTTCCCGAACCGTCCACGACTACGCCGTAGGGGTTGGAAAGTTCGGCGCTGGCGGGCGGGCCGCCATCACCGGAATAGCCTGCAGTACCGGGGGTGCCGGCCACGGTTTGAATGTCGCCTGCCAGGATGGCAACTCCGGCGATGGTTAATGTCGTGGTCCCTGTGTTGACCACACGAATGGCGGAGTTGCCTGTGTCGGCGATGTAGATGTTTCCCGAGCCGTCGAGGAAGACGGCTTGCGGTTGAAAAAGCTCCGCGCTGGTCGGCGCCCCGCCATCCCCGGAGTAACCGGCCGTGCCATTGCCAGCCACGGTCTGAATGTCGCCCGGCTGGATCGTAACTCCAGCAATCGTAACCGCCTGGGCCCCCGGATTGACGACGCGGATCACCGAGCTGTAGGTATCCGCGATAAAGATGTTTCCCGAACCATCGACGAACGTTCCTCCGGGAGCGTTGAGCGCCGCGCTGGTCGCTAAGCCGCCGTCCCCGGAATAAGCCAGCGTATTGTTTCCTATGGTGGTTTGAATATCGCCGGTCGACGCCGCCACTTCACGGATTACGAAGTTATCTGTATCCGCGATGAAAATGTTCTCGGAACTGTCGGCGACCACGCCGCTGGGGTACTTCAGTTGAGCGCTGGTAGCCAGGCCGCCATTGCCGGAGTATCCCGCCCCGAGCGTGGCGCTGCCGGCCACGGTTTGAATGTCACCTGCCGGAATTGCAACTCCGGCGATCGTTACTGACGTCGCCCCGGTGTTGACCACACGAACTGCTGAGTTCTGGGTATCGGCGATGAAGATGTTTTCCGCACTGTCCAGAAAAACGTTGTTGGGCAGGCAGAGTTGCGCGCTGGTGGCCGCGGCCCCGTCACCGGAGAATTCGCAACTGTCGTTCCATGCGTAGTACTTCCCGGCTACGGTTTGAATATTGCCGTTCGCCGACGTCACCTCGCGGATCACCGAGTTATAGGTGTCGGCGACAAAAATATTTCCTGAGCCGTCCACGAAGACACCTTGCGGTTGATCGAGTTGCGCACTCGTAGCCAGCCCGCTGTCTCCGGAGTAGCCAGCGCCCAACGTGAAGTCGCCGGCCACGGTTTGAATGTTGCCGGTGCTGGCCACGACTTCGCGAATCACGGAATTGTCCGTGTCGGCGATGAAGATGTCTCCCGACTTGTCCACGAAAACGCCAAAGGGATCATTAAGGTGCGCGCCAGTGGCCGGGTTGCCATCGCCCGAATATCCGGCCGTGCCGTTGCCGGCGACGGTCTGAATGTTGCCGGTGCCGGCCACCACTTCACGAATCACGGAGTTGTCCGTGTCGGCGATGAAGATGTTTCCCGAACCGTCTACGAAAACGCCTTTTGGCCCGTTGAGCGTGGCGCTTGTAGCAGGCCCGCCGTCGCCGGAGTAGCCGAGTGTGCCGTTTCCGGCCACAACGGTGAGGGTGCCCCCAGACAGCTTGAAGATCTGGCTGGAGTAAGAGTCCGCGATGTAGGTATTGCCCGAGCCATCCAGCGCCACGCTTGCCGCGTATCCGATGCTGGACTGAAGGGCAGGCAAGTTGTTGGGGCCGCCTCCGGCGATTGAGCTGATCGAATACTGGCCCAGCGCGACTTGCGGCGCGCAGAGCGCCAAGGCGAGAAGCAGGCAAAACGACGCAGCCAGGGTTTGTGGGCGCATGGTCAGTCCACCTTCCCGCTGGAAACGCGAACTAACCGAACCACCTGTGTGGTTGGGTGGTCCCCGGGCAACTTTATTTCCAGAACCAGTCTGGGCCGGGTTCCGCGCTTCCACAAATCGTATTCTGACCGCGGGATGGTGAACTCCTGCGTAGTATCCGCGGAGGCGCCGGTATGAACAACGATGGAGCAGGCTTGCGTTCCGCCTTTATCGGGATGAGAGAAATCCCAGAGCGTAAGCCGCTGAATTTGAAGGTCGTGGGTTCCGTGATTCACCAGATGGACTTGTAGCTGTATGCGAGTTTGACCGCCAAGGTCAGTCTTATGGACCACCCGGTAGGAGCCTGACAGCTGGGAAGCGTCGTCGGCCTGGGCGTTTCGGATTGTCAATACGAATAGTCCAGCGACGACAAACAGGTAACTGCAAGCTCGAAGAATCCTGCGATTCATATCGGTTGACCAACCTCTCGGACCCCAGAACAAGAAGAATCGGACCCAGGAACAAGAATAACGGTCCCCTAGGCCGTTTACAAGAACGCTCGATCGCATCGGCTACAATGGCGAGTCATTCGATGGCCAATCTCAACCGATTTGCCAAGCTCACGATTTGCCAGGCGTGTAATGGTCATCATGCATAGGGAATTCCTGCGATCGGCGTTGCGGCTTCTCCTGCTGGTGCTGTTGTTTTCGGCATCGGCCGTCTACGAAGCCGGGCACGTTTCTGCTCTATCCACCAGCGAAGTCTGGGTGCACCTGCGCACCGGCACCTGGATACTGCAGAATCACTCGATCCCGCGAACCGGTCTTTTCTCGCAGTATCCCAATCTCCCGTGGAATGATTCGAGTTGGGCGTATGAAGTGTTGCTCGCAGCCGCTTACAAACTGCTCGGGTTGCGTGCACTTCCCATTCTGCTGATGGGATTTAAGACGGCGCTGGCGGTAGTTACATTCCTGTTGGCACGAGCAGGGCGTGCTACTTTTTGGAGCGCTGTTCTCTTGTCCGCCGTTGCGCAGTACGTGATTCCGGGGCTGCAGCCGCTTCCGAATGCGTTCTCGATTCTTTTTTTCGCAGGCGAGTTGCAACTGCTGGTGCGCAGCCGGCAAACGGGTTCCACGAAAAATCTATTCTGGTTGCCCGTGCTGTTTGTGTTCTGGGCGAATCTGCACATTCAATTCGTGGCGGGATTGCTCTTGCTGGGCCTGTTCGTGATTGCGGTACTGCTGGAGAAGATGCTCAGAGCTCTGCGTGTGAACTGGCTCAGCGAACGGGTTCTCCCTCTCGATCTCAGGCAGGTCGGTATCGTAAGCGTTTTGTCGCTACTGGGCACGTTCGCGAATCCGTACACGGTTCACCTGTTACCCGCGGCTTTCAAGGTTTTGTACAGCCCAGTCGGGTTCGAGCATTTCACCCAGATGAGCGCGATGAGCTTCCGCCGGCCGCAGGAATTCGCGCTCATGCTGCTGGTGATGATGGCGTTTCTCGCGCTCGGACGCCGGCGCTCGGTTGAGCTGTTCGAGTTGATGACGCTGGTTGCGGGCACACTGATCGCGTTCCGAATCGAGCGGGACGGGTGGCTTGCGGTGTTGCCGGCGATTGCAGTACTTTCCGGCGGACTCCAATTCGCGCGCCCAGAGAGTGAGTCGCCGCGAAAGGGAAGACTGTCGTGGGAGCGTCCCTGGGCAGCAGCGCTGACGGTTACAGCCCTGGTGGTCGCAAGCTTGTGGGTGCCGGGTTCAAACGCTCTGATGAACAAGACCAGCAACGTTTTCCCAGTCAAAGCTTGCGACTATATCCTGGCGAACCGGCTTCCTCAGCCACTTTTCAATGCTTATTCCTGGGGAGGTTTTCTCACCTGGTATATGCCGCAATATCCGGTGGTTATCGACAGCCGGATCGAACTCTATGGGGATGATATCCTCGGCTCGTATTTCAACGTGGTCAGTGGCAAGGAACTGCTGGAGTCCGATCCCATGGTTGCCCGTGCCGGCACGCTCCTGTTGGAGCGGCAGTCCGCGATGGCAAAGGCGCTGACGAATCTGCCTGCTCTGCGTGCGCGATACCGCCTTGCTTACAGCGACGATCTGGCGAGCGTGTTTGTCCCGCAACCCACTCCGTAGAGCACGGGCCGTTTATGCCGATCGCAAGAGTGGGGACGCTGGCAGCTACCAATTGCGCGCAAAAACCACGGCCAGATCGTCGCGGTAAATCATCCGGAACCGGTGATCCGTAAGCAGCATTTGCGCGATGAGATACTTATTCTTGAGGATCACCACCCCGGCTGCGTTGAGTACGGGGTCTGTTTCATACGAGGGTTCTGCCTCCTGGGTGGCGTAATACTGCTCGTCCATGGCATCCCCGTAAAGATCGGTGCGCCCGTCGATGGAGACCGGGTACTGGGGCATGTAGAAAATCAGGAAGCCGCCCCAATCAAAACTGTTGTAGAGCGGACCTCCCACCGGATTCCTGCGCAGGAAATTCACCGCGTCCACCGGATACTCGCTGCTGATCACACGATCCAGTCCACGCGTATTGAAATCCGTATTACGAACCGCCAGCACTAACAGCAACATACTGGCAGCGCTCACCGCCGCCCAACCTGAAAATCGAATGGACCGGTCGCTTTCGGCCTCGGGGGCAGGGAAGTCGGCGATAACAGCCGCCGCAGTAACGCAGATGAACCACGCGTCGCGCCAGGTCCGGAATGCGAAGACGCTGGCAAACAGCAACAGCGCCAATTTGAAGGGATCCATTTTCTTTTGCCAGCCCAGGGCAAAGTAGGCTCCGACGGCCAACAGCAACTCAAGGTAGTGATTGAAGTACTTGAAGCTCAAGGCCTGTAACTCGATGATCATCTTGTACATGATCTTCGACTTCGAGATGACAAAGGCCTCTTGATAGAGATGGTATGAATATGGCCCCACGCACGACGCTAACATGCAGCAAGCCAAAACAGCGAACGGCTGAGCGACAGGAAGTGTGGGTGTGGTCAGGGAATCCGGATAGACACGAAGGCGGATTGCGAGCCGCTGCAGCAGGTTCATCCCGGCGAATAGACCAACCACGGCGAGTCCGTAGATGAATTGGATGTGAATGTTCGCCCAAATCAAGAACACGAGCGGTAACCAATACAGCAATTGCACTCTCCCGCTGCGTTGCGCCTCGAACAACAGAGTCAGCGTGATTGCGAACAGCGCTACCGTGAAAAACAGAGGCCGGGGCGCGATGTTGAAGAGGAACGCAGCATACACAATCACGGAGAGCGCCCAGGCGGTCCAGAAGCGCAAAGAGATCCGGTGCAGCATTACAAACACCGCCAGCGCGACTGCTATGGTGAGTCCGGCTCCGAACAGACCCATGCCAACGAAACTGAACCAGTCATAGGCGCGAGAGAGCAAAACCTCGTAGCCCCAGCTATAAGCCATCCACGGGCGATTCGCGGCGGTAGAGGAAAAGATGCCGTTATGCGGGAAAGAGTGATTGTGAACGATCCAATCGCCGACGCTGAGATGCCACCAGATGTCGGGATCGAGAACGGACAGCTTCTTGAGAAAGCATTCGCTGCCGACGCCGACAATCAAGCCGGTCAGAGCGGCCAAGCGCAATACGCGGAGTTTGGAAAGTCCGATCAGGTCGCGCATTACGCTCATCGGGTTCGGTACCTCAAGGCATCCGCTGAGCCGGATAGCCGAGCTTGCGAGTCGCGCATACGCATACGTTACCGCCGCGTGGTAGTCGCGCCGCTACATTGCCGGCTTCTCGGTTTTGGTGCCAGGAGCAATGTTCAGGTGCCTTTTTGCTTGCGCCATCATCTGCTCGACTTCGGCTCGTCTTGGGCTGTTAGGATCGGCTTTCAGAAACCCCTGCCAAGCGGCGATCGCTGCTTTCGGGTCCGCTTTTCCTTTCCATTCGAAAAAACCGAGGTTGAATAGGACCTTTGCGTTCTTAGGCTCCAGCTTAAGAGCTTGATTTAGCGTGGCAATCCCTTTATCCAAATCGCCCAGTTTGACATAGACGAACGCCAGTTCGTTCAGATTGTCCGCCTTCGGTTTCACAGCAGCCGACTGTTCATAGTATTGCTGGGCGCTTTGAAACTGTTGTGCCGCCATATAGGAATGGCCGATTTCGGCCAGCAAATCCGCATCTTTGGGATTCTTCTGCAATTGTTCGAGCAAGGGAGCGACTTTTGTGTCCACCATGCGTTTCAAATCCGCGGCGCTCGGCATGGTTGGGCTTGGGTTTCCCGGCGCAGAGCTCGGCGAAACAGTCGTCATAGCAGGCCCAGCGGTGGCGGCCGCGGGCGCGTGCAGGAGATACCCCGCGGCTATGCCCAGAATGAGGCAGGTGACTGCCATGCCGTAGGTTTGAACATTATTCCAAGATTTAGAATCTTGATCGTTCGCTTCCATAAATCTCCTTATCGCCTAAGAAAGGCGGAGGGAGTTGCTCGTACTCGCCGACTTGCGAGCAGACACAGGGCAACGTCTGCATCTGCTCGTGTACGTCGAGAATCGTTGGAGCACGTGGGGTGCCAAAAAGATTGACCTCTATCAGTGAAAGCTGTAATGTTTTCAACTGCTTACGCGGCGTTTGCCGAGCCTGCAACGGCTCTTGGCGCATTGGAAACCGGAAATCGCGCTTCGGCTAGGGGATATCACCCATCTGCCGTAAACTCATCTTCGGACACAATCCGCGGCCCAACTGGTCAGCGCATGAATGCGACGACAGTGTGCCGTACACGACGCACGGGCACATGTGATTTCAATCACACCCTGCCGACAGGCGATCAAGGGACAATTACACACAAAATCAGGGGATTTCAACAGGAGAATCTGATGGCTGACACTAAGACTTCTATGTCCGGGAACTGGACGAGCACGCAGGCTTACGTGCTGTCCGTTATCTGTTTGCTGGTGGGCGTGGCAGTCGGATATCTCCTGCGTGGTTCAGCTTCGACCCAACCGGCGGAACCCGCCGCTCCCGCACAGATGCAAGCCGCCGGTACAGGCGCTGGTGGGGCAGGTGGTGCATCGCCGATGGGCGCTGCGCAAACACCCACGCCGGAGCAGTTGCGGCAGATGGTAGACACGCAAGCGGCGCCGCTGCTGGCGCAACTCAATAATGAGCCAAACAATGCGGAATTGCTCACCAGGATTGGTAACCTGTACTACGACGCCCAGCAATATCCGGAGGCCGTGAAGTATTACGAGGGCGCGCTGAAGATCAATCCGAAGGCGACCGACGTTCGCACCGACATGGGCACGGCGTACCACTTCATGGGCCAATCCGATCGAGCTCTTAAGGAATACGACGAGGTGCTCAAGATCGACGGCAAGCACGCCAACGCATTGTTCAACGAAGGCATGGTCAAGTGGCAGGACAAAATGGACATGCAGGGCGCCATTGCAGCATGGAAGCGCCTGCTGGAAACGAATCCCGATTATCCACAGCGTGACCGCGTGCAGGGTCTGATCGCCCAGGCGGAACAGCACCTGACCATGAAACCGGGCACCAAGACCGACAAGACGGCGCAATAGCTGAGCAGTGATGCGGCAAGTGAGGGATGGAAAACAATGGACGTGCCCACATGAGTTCTGATCCTGAGACGAAAGAAGACGCGAAAGAAGTCGTGCCTGTCCGGCGTCATCACTGGGCTCTTGTCGTAGCAGTCGCTGTTTTCGTTCCCGTTGTGATTCTCGGAATTATCGAGTTGAGCCTGAGAATCGCGGGCGTCGGATACAGCACCGACCTTCTGGTTCCATGCACGGTTAACGGCCGGCCAGCCTCTTGCTACAACTTATTCTTTGCCGCGCCGTTCTTTCCTGCCGGCATGGTGCAAACGCCCCGCCTGTATTCGATCCCAGCCACCAAGCCACCCGGGACTTTCAGGATTTTTGTTCTGGGAGAATCCGCGGCGATGGGGGACCCGGATTCCGCTTATGGATTCAGCCGGTATCTGGAGGTAATGCTGCGTGAACGCTACCCGTCAATCAGATTCGAGATTGTCAACACGGGGAGCGTGGCGATCAATTCGCACGTCGAGTTGCCGATTGTCAAAGGGTTGGCGGAACAGCACCCGGACCTTTTCATTAGCTACTCGGGAAATAACGAAGTGGTTGGCCCTTACGGGGCAGGGACAGTTCTCACGTCGTCCGCCATGAGCATGCCGGTCGTTCGCAGCAGCATTTTCTATCACTCCACCCGCATTGGCCAGTTTGTGACCCGGCTCGGCACACAGAAGAGGGAATGGCGCGGCATGGAGATGTTTCTCGATAAACAGGTGCCAGCCAGTTCGCCGCAGATGAAATATGTGTATGCGAATTTCGACCAAAACCTGCGGGACATCATTGCCGTCGCACACAAGGCGGGGGCCAAGGTAATTGTCGCCACGGTAGCCACCAATCTGAAAGACTGTGCTCCGTTTGGATCGCTGCATCGGGACGGCCTGAAAGCTGAGGATTTGCGCTCCTGGTCGGCTCTGGTCCAGCAAGGGGATGAATGGGAAGCTGCCAACTCCCCCGGGAATGCCTTGAAGCTATATTTTTCCGCGGCCAAAATCGACGACGATTACGCGGAACTTGAGTTCCGCATCGCGCGTTGCTTGTGGGCTACCGGAGATTACAAAGCCGCCAAGGAACATTTTGCCCGTGCCCAGGATCTGGACACGCTTCGTTTTCGCGCGGACAGCCGCATCAATGAAATCAATCGATCGGCAGCTTCTTCGTCTCCTGGTGTCGCCCTCATCGATGCGGACAAAATCCTGTCCGACGCAAGTCCCGACGGGATCATCGGCAGCGACTTCGTCTATGAGCACGTTCACCTGACTCCCGAGGGCAACTACCTGTTGGCGCGGGCGATGTTCCTCGAAATCGCGAAAGATCTTCTCCCGCACTCAACTGGCTCGGCTGATCCCGATGTTTTGTCCGAAGGCGATTGTGAGCGGCTTTTGGCCTTCACTCGCTACGATCGCGCTCGCCTTGCGGCGGAGATGCTCGATCGTTTGCAAAAGCCTCCCTTCACGACTCAACTGAATCACTCTGAGCAAATGTTTCGCATGGCGGCGAAGGCGCAGCGCTCAGACGAGACCCCGAACGACACCGCGGCGCAGTATCAGTGGGCCATCACGAGACGCCCGGAAGATGCGATGCTGCGGCTGCGCTTTGGCATGTTTCTTTATCCTTACAATCGCGCCGCTGCTGCGGAGCAGTTGGGGATGGCGCAGCCCTGGGATGGCTATCCCGTGTTCCTGCCGGACGGAACACAGATTCGGTGAGCGCTTTCCTGATCGAATTCAGAAGCGGCGATACATCAACTGTCCGGCGCTGGCCTCTTGACCATGCGTGACGAGCAAAACGAAAATCAACGCCAAAACATAGAGAGACGGGATCCAAAACCAGCGCCAGCGGGCGATGAGCGCGAATGTTCCCGGGTGCACCTCATTCCCCTGTTCGCGGCTTGCGTGCTGGTCGATGGCATCGCTCACCAGCAAGACGATCAAATATCCAGCCGACAGAACCGCAACCAAAACGTAGAGGCTTGAGTTCAGAAAGTGCGAGGAATAGCTTGCCGGCGACACGATTGCGGAAAGCATTTGGCTTGCCTGCGCCAAAGAATTCGCGCGGAAGAAGATCCATCCCAGGCTGATGAGAGTCGCAGTCGCGGCCCATGCCAGGGACGACGAGAGCGGCGTCCAGATTTTCGCGGGAGGTTCCCAGTTGAATTTGCGCTGCAACTGCTGCAGTTGGCGATGCGACACCAGCAGGACACCGTGGTAGCAGCCCCAAATCAGAAACAGCAGGGAAGCTTTGTGCCAGAGTCCGAAAACGATCATGGAAAAGGCCAATGCCAGATTGCGCCACCATCGCTCTCGACGCAAAGGAGCGAGCGGAAAGAAAACGTAATCGTGAATCCAGAACGAAAGCGACATGTGCCAGCGCGTCCAGAAGACCGAGGGACTGGTGGATGCAAACGGCCGCGCGAAGTTTTCGGGCACCGTGATGCCCAGCGCTTTGGCCGCTCCGACAGCGATGTGGCTGTAGCCGGCGAAATCGAAGAAAAGCTGCAGTCCATAGCCGAACGCGAGACACCAAACGTCGGCGCCGCTCCATTGGGTGACGCGGTCGAACCCACTCATGATTCCGTCTCCGGCCAGAATCCCTTGTCCCAGCAACTTGGCTAACTGCATCATCAGTACGCCAATCGCGATGCGACGGAGCCCCTGCCAGACATCGTTCCGGGAGGTTGTTTGCTCGGAGCGGAATTGCGGCAGCATATCTGGCATGCGGCAGACAGGGCCAGAGATCGTAACCGGGAAGAAGACCATGTAAAGGGCGAATTCGACGAACGACGGATCGAGTTCCTCGCCGCGATACAGGTCAAACAGATAGCTCAGCGCCTGAAAAGTCCAGAACGAGATGCCCAGGGGCAGCGCCAGATTCGAAAAGGTGTGCAGCGCATTGAGTCGAACGAGAGGCGCAAGTTCTGGGAGGTACTTAAAGACGCTCAACAGTCCCAGGTTGAAAATAATTCCCGTTGAAAGTGGCAGCCAGTATGGACTCCGCCGGAGCCATTTCCCGATGAAAAAGTTCACGATGATCGACGTAATCAGAACCGCGGCGAACCAGGGCGCCCACGTGAGGTAGAGCGCGAAGCTGGCAAGGAGAAGAAATGTCTGCCGCACTCTTCGCCAACGAACCTTGGCGAAGAGCACAACACACATCAGGAAGAGCAAGACATAGCAGATGCCCTGGAACAACATTCTCCCATTCTCCAACTCAGTTCCCACCCTTCCTTTGGATGGCCTGTTCCCGCAAGCGCAAGGCTGTAGCGTTTCCGGGATTAACTGTCAGTGCTTTGTCGAATGCTTGTTGCGCCGCGTCGTATTCGCCGAGTTGCAGGAGCGCTGCGCCGGATTCGTTCAGGCAAAGCAAAGCAATGTCGCGGCTGGCTGTGTACCTTAGCGCGAGCTGATACTCTCGGACGGCATCACGAAACTGGCCCCGGCCCGACAGAATGTGCGCAATGTTGTAATGGCAGTATTCAGTCCGCGGCTGAAGTGCGCAGGATTCCTGGTAGTGCTGCAACGCTTCATCGATCCGGCCCTCGGAAAACAAAGCGTTCCCATAAAGTTGCTCGAGCCAGAAGTCAGGCCGCTCCGAGGCGGCTTCCGCGTGCGCAAACAGTATTGCGCCATTTTGCCAATAGCTGAGGTAGTGAACGGTGGCAACGCCGAAGCCGGTGATAAAAGACAGTGCAACGAACGATAAGAAAACACGCGCAACCGGCAAATGCTCAACAATTCCGCCAGCGCCCCACACCAATGCAATCAACAGACCGATGGCGGGAACGTACGTGTATCGATCTGCCATGCCCTGAAAGCCAACCTGGACGATACCGATCACCGGAATCAGCGCTATGAGAAAGAAAAACCATCCCACTGCAAAATAGCGCGTCCGACGGAAGTACAAGGCCAACGCGCTGACCGCAATCAGAATTGCGGCCGATGCAACGGCGTCGCCTAAGGGCGCTGAAAGTCGAAGCGGATAATACGTAGCCAGCCTGGCCGGCCACAATATCTTCCCGATGTAAGCGACACACGAGATGGCAGCATTTTCGATGCGAGTTGAGATTGGCAGTAGCGACAATCCCATTACAGATCCACCGGCCCCTTGCGCTATTTCGGTGAGCACGGAACTCGCTGCGCTCATCGCAAACAGTGGCAGCTTCTCAACTGTCAGTCTTATCCACCGGCGCGAGAAGGGAAGTTCCTCCAAGCGCTGCAACGGCCAGTAGTCGAAGAGCAACAGTAGCAAAGGAAGAGTGACCGCCATCGGTTTCGACATCAGTGCCAGGGCAAACGCGCAAACGATGACCAGATATTTCTTCCATCCCCCACTCCGCGCGTACCAGCCGTAGGCAGCGACCGCAAGCAATGAGAAAAATGCACTGAGCAGACTTTTTCTTTGCGCTACCCAGGCGACGGTCTCGACGTTCAAAGGATGTAGAGCAAAGATTGCAGCCACCAGAAAGCTGCGCCACACTGCCCCCGTGGCCTGCTGCAATATCCAAAATAAGAGTAGAACGTTAGCCGCGTGCAGAAACACGTTGACATAGTGGTGGGCTCCGGAATTCAGGCCAAACAGCTGGCAATCCAGCATATGGGAGAGCCAGGTAACTGGATGCCAGTTCGACAGTTCAAAGCTGGTAAAGGCCCAGGCGATATTTGCGAGCTTCAATCCGGAACGGACATGGATGTTCTCCGTGACGTAATCGTCATCGTCCCACAGCTTGATGAAATTGTGATGGATTACCGGAAGGTATAGCAGCAGAACAACGACCACGAGCAAGGCGCCCAGCAGCGCCCGCTTCGCGCGTAGATTGTCAATCTGCGCTAACTGCATCGAGAACATTCCATAGTGAAACGAATCTAAGAGTATAAACGGCAGAGTAAAGGGCGGTGTGAAGCTCGAACCTAGCGTGGGCTCAGAAGGCTGCGACCGCTAGTCTACAATGGCGTGTGATTCGATTCGCCAATCTCATCGAAGCGCTCGACGCAGCGCCCGGCGACCAGCTTTTTGTGACGGCTTGGATCGACGAAGACGAGCGCCAGACGGTGACCTTTGCCGAATTCCGCCGCCGCGCCCGCATGGAAGCGGGCGCGCTCCGGGACCATGGTCTGATGGCCGGCGACCGTGTGGTCATCATCATGCCGCAGGGAATTCCTGCGATGACAACATTCGTCGCAGCGATGATGCTGGGTGCGGTGCCGGCATTTCTGGCGCATCCCAATTTTAAAGTTGAGCCTTCCAAATACCGTTCTGGACTGGCCGGAGTAACGGCCAACCTCAGCGCAAAAGCTGTGGTTATAGACGAAGAGTTTCCGGAGGAGATGCTGGAGTGCGTCTCTGTCGGCCGCGAAACCAAACTGCTTCGCGCCGGAGGCAAGGATCTCGCCGGAGAGAAAAGACTGCCTGATTTGCAAAAGCGTGATCTGCAGAAAGAAGTTCCGAAAACTCACCCCGAGAGCCTGGCGTTCATTCAACATTCCGCGGGCACCACGGGGCTCCAGAAAGGAGTCGCTCTGACCCATGCCGCCGTACTGCGCCAGCTCGAATATCTTGCGCAATCCCTGAAGGTTGACAGCACGACTGACCGCGTTTACAGCTGGCTGCCTCTTTACCACGACATGGGCCTGATCGCCTGTTTCATGCTGCCCATGGTGTGCCACGTTCCGCTCGTGATGCAGTCGCCGATCGACTGGGTAATGCGTCCGGAAACGATGTTGCAGATCATCAGCGAGTACAAATGCACGCTGGCGTGGATGCCGAACTTCGCGTTTCAGTTTGTGCCCCGGCGTACCCCGCAGAGCCGCTGGGCGGAGTACGATCTGTCGTCGCTGCGTCTCCTTATCAATTGCTCCGAGCCGGTACGCGCGAGCAGCATGAGCGAGTTCCAGAGGGCCTTCGGGATCAAGAACACTGTACTGCAGTCCTCTTATGCGATGGCGGAAAATGTCTTCGCGGTGACCCAGTCTGCTATCGATTGGCCAACGGGTCCGGCGAGGATCTGGGTCGATGGTCAGCAATTCCGCAGCGCGCATCGGGTTGTCCCGGTGGGGGAGGGAACTCCAGGAGCGTTGCCGTTTATGTCGTCGGGCCGGTTGCTGCCCAACCAGCAAGTTCGCATCGTCTCCGATTCGGGCGAAGTCTTCGGGGCCGATTTCGTCGGCGAGATTCTGGTTAAGAGCGATTGCTTGTTTGATGGCTACTACAATCGGCCCGACCTGACGGCGCAAGCAATTATCGATGGCTGGTACCACACCGGGGACCTCGGGTTTTACCTGGAAGGTGAGCTGTATGTTGTTGGCCGCAAGAAAGATCTGCTCATCATCGGAGGCGAGAACATCTACCCGCAGGACATCGAGGAAATCGTTGCCGGCCACCCCGCCATCCATGACGGGCGCGTGATTGCGATGGGCGTGTACAATCCCGATCTCGGGACCGAAGACATCGTCGTGGCGGCGGAAGTGGAGCACGAAAAATGGCTCGCGAACGCTGTCGAACTGGAGCGCGAGATTTGCAGCCGGGTTGTCGCGGGTCTGGGGGTTGCGGTGCGGAGGGTTTTCCTGAAACCGCCGAAGTGGATCGTGAAGAGTACCGCCGGCAAAGCGGCACGGTCCGCCACGCGAGAGAAGCTATCGCACGAGCATCCGGAACTCAACGTCGAGTTTTAGAAGGCAGATATTTGCATGACCGCAGAAGCACAGCAAATGATCGAGCACATTGTTCAGCTCATCCGCAAGCCGGGTGTAACCATTGACGAGAATACTCCGCTGGTTTCTTCGGGACTGATCGACTCGATGGCACTGGTGGATTTGTTGCTGAAGCTCGAAGCCCTCACGCACAGACGCATCCCCGCAGGCAAGGTGCAACCGAAGGACATGGACACGGTTGCGAAGATGTTTGCGACCGCCGAGCGCGTGGGAAGGCCTCGAAAGTAGCCTTATAATAAGGTTCGCCGACTCTAGTTTCGAGCCGCGACCTGACCGTCTGGGGAAGTTCATCGCGTATATGAGCCAATCTATTCAGGGCTTTTCGGCCGACCTGGACGCTGCGGGAACCACTCCGGCGATTGAGGTTTCAGTCGTACTGCCCTGCCTGAATGAACGCGAGACGGTGGGCAGGTGCGTCTCGAAGGCGGTCGCTACTTTAGAGGCGGCGGGCCTCAGGGGCGAAGTTATTGTTGCGGATAACGGATCGACCGACGGCTCTATCGAAATCGCGGAGTCTGCCGGGGCAAGACTGGTGCATGTCGAGCAGCGCGGATATGGCAATGCCCTCAAGGGCGGGATTCAGGCCGCGCGCGGCGTCTATGTCGTTATGGCCGACTCCGACGACAGCTATGATTTTGGGCACATTCCTCGCTTCATCGAGCAGTTGAGAAATGGCTCCGACCTGGTGATGGGCAATCGCTTTCGTGGCGGCATTCATAAGGGAGCAATGCCCTTCCTGCACCGCTACCTTGGCAACCCGGTGCTGACGGCTTTGGGGAGACTTTTTTTTCGTTCTCCTTGCCAGGATTTCCATTGCGGATTGCGGGCCTTCCGCAAAGACAGCTATGAACGAATGGACATCCGCTCAACGGGCATGGAATTTGCCAGCGAAATGGTGGTGAAAGCCAGCTTGTTGCGGATGAATGTGAGCGAGGTACCAACCACACTGTCTCCCGACGGGCGCAGTCATCCGCCGCATCTGCGAACCTGGCACGATGGCTGGCGCCACCTGCGGTTCCTGCTGATGTACAGCCCCCGGTGGTTGTTCTTGTATCCCGGGATAGCGTCGATCCTGTTCGGACTGGCGGTTTGTTTCTGGCTCTTGCCCGGTCCCCGGCGAATCGGAGACATTGTGTTTGACGTCCACACGCTCGCCTATGCTTTTGGCTCCATGCTGGTCGGGTTCCAGTTGCTCGCGTTTGCCGTGTTCACGAAGGTGTTCGCCATTACCGAAGGGCTGCTGCCCGAAGATCCTCGACTGAATCGTCTGTTTGTATACATCAAGCTCGAAACTGGGCTGATCGTAGGAGCGTTGCTGGTGGTCCTGGGAATCGCCGGGTCGTTTTTTGCTTTGTCCAGTTGGGCTCGAACCAGCTTCGGGGCCATGAATTCGGAGAGTTTGCTGCGCATCGTCATGCCTTCCGTCTTCGCTCTTACGCTGGGAGCGCAGGTCATCTTTAGCAGCTTTTTCCTGAGCATCCTTGGTCTTCGCCGGCGCTGATCCATGACTCAAGCTGAATTTGATCGCTTCGCCAGCAGCTACGATCAGGACCTGGCAAAGTCGCTCGCGATCACGGGCGAGGGCAGAGATTTCTATGCCCAGGGAAGAATCGATTGGACGGCACAGTGCGTCGCGGGGATCGGCTGCGAAGTGCGGAGGATTCTGGATTACGGTTGCGGTGACGGCATGAATGTACCGATGCTTGCAGCCAAGTTCAAAGCGGACCACGTGCTGGGTGTGGATGTTTCTAGTGCCTCGATTGCCTTGGCCCGACAGTCCAAATATGGCGCTGGGGTGTCGTTCCAGTGCGCACACGAATGGACACCCGACGGCACGACGGACCTCGCCTTCTGTAATGGTGTGTTCCATCACATACTGCCGCGCGAGCGTCCTGGGTGTCTGGTTGCGATTCGTCGCGCGCTCCCTGCTGGAGGCTTGTTCGCCTTTTGGGAAAACAACCCCTGGAATCTGGGCACACGTTACGTGATGTCGCAATGCGCATTTGATGAAAATGCGATTCCCATCAGTCCTCGCGAGGCTCGAAGGATCCTGTCAGACGCGGGATTCAGGATTCTGCGAATGGATTCGCTCTTCTACTTTCCGCGGCAGTTGCGCTGGCTCCGTCCGGCCGAACGCTGGTTTCGCGGGTTGCCGTTCGGGGGGCAGTATCTGGTGCTTTGCCAAAATCCGTCTGGATAATGGGGCCCCGGGCGACACGGAAACAGCCGCAGCGGGTGACGCAAATCACATCCCCTCGTGAGCCGCCTCACTGTGTGATCGGATACTGCTGCTACCATGAAACCGTACTTCCCCCGAGTGCTCGGAAACTGCCGTCCCGGCCCTTTCCTTTTCCGAGAGTGAGGCTTCATGCAGAGCCTCAGAAGTCTGTCTTCTAACCTGTGCTGGCCGGAGGTGGGGTCTCTCCCGCATTCCGCAGAGCAGATCCTGTCTCGTTCTCAGCGCGATCCCTTCCCCCCTTATACTTATGCCCGGCTTCGATGTCGCAAGCAGTGCTGTGGCTTGCGGTTAGTGAGATCTACGGGAGGCGGACAATGACGCGGCGCTGCCTTTTCACGGTTGTTACCCTGCTGGTATCCATCCAGGTTTTGGCAGGCGGGACTCCGACATCAGATTCCGAGCAAGCAATTGACCGAATCATCGCCAACGAACGTGCCCTGAGCACAACCATGCGCAGTTATAGCCCGATGGTAGAAACCTACCTGCAGCGCATGCAACCCGACACCACTCTGGGGTTCGCACCTGCCGAAGATCGCTACTTTCTCGGGCGGGTGCAATTTCAGCAGGCGACGGAGGAGTTTTATCTGGACAAGCGCCTGGTGGAGCGGATGGCGGGCTCGTTCGCGAAGCTTTATTCGCTGAGTCCAGTGGGTTTCTCCAGCATGATTTTCGTAGATCGCACCGGTTTCGACCGGAAGAACTATCAGTTCCGCTACATGCGCCGCGAATTTCTGGGAGAAGTGCGCTGCCAGGTATTCGAAGTCAGTCCTCGCAAGGATCAGGGGAGCCGTTTCAGGGGTGACATCTGGGTAGAAGATGACGATTTCAACATTGTCCGGTTCAACGGGAGCTATGGCACCTTCCACATCGACAGTTGGCGCATGAACCTGCGTCCGGGCGTTTGGCTCCCGGCGGTGGTCTACTCTGAGGAGTTTGATACGAATAAACCTCAAACGCACAGTCCCCGGATGAAGGCGCAGACCCGTATCTGGGGCTACAATCTCAGCCCCGCGGGCAGGGAATCGGAGTTCGCCGAGATTGTGGTCGATCCAAACACCGCCAAGGACTCGTCGGAAAAACCCGACCAGAGTCCGCTCGATATTCAACGTTCCTGGCAGCGGCGAGCAGAAGACAATGTCCTCGCCAAGCTCGAAGAGTTGGGATTGGTCGTGCCCGAAGGCGAGGTCGACAAAGTCCTACAAACGGTGATCACGAATCTCGAGGTGACGAACAAGATCACTCTCGACCCTGAGATTCGCTGCCGGATTCTTGCTACGACTCCCATCGAAGTAGCCACGATTGGCCATACCATTCTGGTCAGCCGCGGTCTCCTGGATGCCCTGCCCAATGAAGCTGCGCTGGCCACGATCCTGGCCCATGCGTTGGCCCATGCGGCGCTGGGTCACGAACTCGACAGCAGTTTTGCATTCAACGACCGCATGCTTGCACCCACCCTCAAGCAATTGCCGCTCTTTGATTTCAAACATAGCGCTGAGGAGGAAGGCCAAGCCGACGTGCTCGGGTTGAAGATTCTTGCCAACTCACCCTACAAAGACAATCTTGCCGAGGCCGGCCTTTTCCTCAAAGCGCTGGAGAAGTACAGCCGGAAGGTCCCCAACCTGATCAAAGCGAATCTGGGCGAGAGCCTGATTACCGACAATCGCGTTTCGTTCATGAATGCGGTTGCGGACGCCGCACCCGCGCTTGAGCTCGAAAACCCGCAGCAGATCGTCGCCTTGCCCCTCGGCAGCCGGGTGAAACTCGATCCCTGGGCGGGACAACTGAAGTTTGTCAAAGCGCGGCCGCCTCGAATCTTCTCCGCCAAGGACAAATTGGCGCTGGAAATTACGCCTTTTTCGCCGTACCTGGTTCGTCTCAAGCCTGGCGCAACACTGACGGGAAGCACACAGGATTCAGACCGGGACCGCTAATCGGAGGGCCTTGATGACGTTCGTCGCACGACCGTGCCTTTGCGCGATCGTTGCCTGTCTGCTGAGTCCGTGCCTGTGCCACGCGAACCCGCATCCGACTCGGGTCGATGAACACTCGAAATGCGTGGAATGCCACGCTGACCACGCCACGGGAGATCACGTCCACCCTGCCATCGAGCGGGGATGCACTTCTTGCCACAGCATTGAGGACCGGGAGGACGGGACTTACGTCGTTCTCAAACCGACGAAGTCCATCGTTTGCCGGGACTGCCACCAGCCAGAAGCGGTTTTGAACGCGCACTTTCCCTACGCTTCCGCCATGTGCATGCGGTGCCACAATCCGCACCGCTCCGATAACCCACGGCTACTGAGGGCGAAGGTAAATGACCTGTGCCTGCAGTGTCACCTGCAGACTGCTAAGAGCGCCCCTTCGCGCTACTTGCCGACCATCGCTCTTACGATGAACAACAGCAGGGGACACCCTTACGCGCGCCATCCGGTGAGCGGATGTCCTGATCCTCTCAGTGGCGGCGAGATGTCGTGCATCAGTTGCCACCTTGCCCACGGGGGAACGATGCTCCATCATCTCAGGATGGGTTCCGAGATTCCCGAAGATGCTCTGAACCAAAACACCGAAACGAAAGACATGTGCCACAAGTGCCACATGCGTCTGTGGGGCCTCGATAGCATCCCAGCGCAAAAACACAAGAAGAAGAGAGACCAGTAGAAACGCTGATCCGATGCCAGGGGAAACTCGCCCCGTCGACGCCTGCCCTTCATGGCAGCTTGCTTTAGCGTGCCGGTGTTGTGCTCGCTTCGAGTTCGTCGGCCGCTTTTCCAATTGCTGCGGCTGCATCTTCCAGCACTTTGGCCAGCGTCGGTACTTGAGCGTCCGCCTCAGCCCATTTTTTCGCGTCCATGTACTCGCGCACGGCGGCCAGAGGTTTGGCGCCATAACCGGTGTATGCACCGGGCGCGTAGACCTGATGCTTGAACCAGGGGCGTTCGGGGAGTCCGCGTTCGTTCAGGAATGCACGCTGGATTTTGAGGAGATCCGTGTTCAGCGAATCGAGCGCCTGCGGGGAGAGCGGAGGCGCGCCTTCGGCTTGTGCTTTCGCCACTGCAGCCTGGTAGCGGTCCGCGCTGCGCTTCATGGATTCCACGCCATTCTTCAGCGGGGCAAAGTTCATAAACGGCGGCACGGTCTCCCGCGGAGGAGGCACCGGCGTTTTGCGCGGGTCGGCGACGGCGGTGAAGACTCCTTCTTTTAACTCCAGGTTGCGCTCGTTGATCTCGTCCTGCTTGTCCTTGAGGAGCTTCTCCAGTTCGGTCACATACTTGCCGATGGTGTCGGCCAGCCCTGTGTACTCATACGGAATCAAATCAGCATCGGCCAGGCGCATCACGGTTGTGCCGCCGGTTTGCGCCAAGGCGCGTCCATACCAGAAATCGGTGTCCATGAAGTGGGTGTACCAGTAGAAATCGTCGTAGATGGAATGGTAGGAATCCGCATCGTCTTCGCCGCCGTAGCCGATATTCAGGGCCGAGACGCCGGCGTGGTCGAGGAATGACGCGTAGTCGGAACCGTCTCCCAGCGCGCCAATCGCCAGATCCGCGCGTTTGCGAATCTCATTGCGGTCTTCCTGGTTTCGAGCGCGCGCGATGCGGACGAGACGGGCCCTTTGCCAGACCGACATATCCTTTTCGGGATCGTTTACGTTGCGGACTACATCGTTGATCAACCGCTCCAGGTCGTGCGATCCGGAGGCATGAAAGAATCCGCGGCCGTTGCTGTCGGAATTGATGTAGGCGACGGCATGCTTCTGCAGGTCATCGCCGTGCGTTTCCACCCATTCGGTCGAGCCCAGCAACCCGGGTTCCTCGCCGTCCCACGCGCAATAAATGATGGTTCGCCTGGGATTCCATCCCTGCTTGTGCAGGTCTCCCAGCACGCGGGCTTCTTCCAGTACGGCAGACATGCCCGACAGAGGATCGTCGGCTCCGTTGACCCACGCATCGTGATGATTGCCGCGAATCACCCATTGATCGGGAGCTTCGGACCCACGCATGGTTGCGATGACGTCATTGACGGGCTTCAAATCCCAGTTCGACGCCACCTTGAGATGAACTTTCGCCGGGCCTGGCCCGATGTGATAGGTGATGGGCAGAGCGCCGCGCCATTTTTCCGGGGCCACGGGTCCTCGGAGCGCGGAGAGAAGGGGCAGGGCATCGCTGTAAGAAATCGGCAGCACCGGAATTTTGGTGATTGTCTTGGCCTCGCTGATGGAAAGGCGCTTGGCGTCGGCGGTGGCTCCGACTCCGGGAGTTAGAGGATCGCCGGGATAATCGGTGTCCATTACACTGCCGCGCTGCACGCCATCCTTGGGCCGCCAGCCGCCCTTGGGATAATCGTCCCCGTTATAAAAGCCGTCATCTTTGGGATCGGAATAAATGATGCAGCCGATGGCGCCATGCTCGGCCGCTACCTTCGGCTTGATGCCGCGCCAGGCTTCACCATAACGGGCAATGACAATCGCTCCTTTGACGGAAATTCCCAGCCGGTCGAGTTCTTCGTAGTCCTCGCGAATGCCATAGTTCACGTAGACCAGCGGCGCGGTCACGTCACCATCAATCGAATAGGCGTTGTAGGTGGGCAACTGCTCGGAGGCCTGGCTCGACGTCGGGTCGCCGGGAATGGCGGGTTCCTGCAGCTTGGCGTGGAACTGCGTCGGCTCCAGCAGTTCAACCACGCGATCTTTCGGCGTGGGGAACAGAACCTGGAAAGTTTCGATGTGGGCATCGAATCCCCACTCGGTGAACTTCGAGAGAATCCATTCCGCGTTGTCTTTGTCGTACGGCGAGCCAACGTGGTGGGGACGGGCGCTCATGCGGCGCATATTCTCGCGCAGGTTGTCGCGCGAAATGCCATCCTGAAACTTCTTTTCCCAGTCGCGCTCTGACTTGGAGGATTGGGCTGTGTATCCCGAAAACTGGCCGGGGGCGCTCATTTTCGCCGGCGGCGTTTGTGCCCAATTCGTTTGTGCGATGAAGAATATGCAGCAAGAGATGAGTAAGTGAGTCGGCTTCAAGAGGGCCTCCAGCAATATCGCGGGGATTTGCGTCAATCCTGTTTTCTGCGAAGCGGAATTATAGAGCAAAGCGGAGCTTGCGATCAGCGCCGCGCTCAGCTTTGCCAGCGGCGAGAAGTGAAATCAACGTGAGCACAGTCGTTGCGGTCTGCCAGGTGATCGTTTACCCTCCGTAGGTTCAGGAGGAGTGATCTCGATGAACCGGCGAAGCTTGCTCGGGCGAACCATTCTCGCAACCGTAGTATTCCTGCTGGCCTGCGCAGCCACGAACGCGGTATCGCAGGCAGGCTCCCCTTCTCCGGCAATCGCGCCGGTGAATCCGGACGCTTCGCCCGAAGCCCGCGCCCTATTGAAGTATCTCTATTCGATTTCCGGGCACTACACGCTCAGCGGCCAGCACAATTATCCCTACCACATTGCGCGCTGGACCGATCGCGCCTACGACCTGACGGGAAAATATCCGGCGGTGTTCGGACAGGATTTCGGTTTTCAAGGCGACGACGATAAGGACTCCACCGAGGCGCGGCCATTCCTGATCGAGGAAATCAAGCGGCAATACCGGAACGGCGCGGTGCCCACGCTGACCTGGCACTCGGTCCGCCCTTCGAGCGACGAGCCGGTCACATTTAAGGAGAACGTGCAAAGCCATCTTTCGGATTTCGAGTGGAGCGAATTGCTGACGCCCGGCACGACGCTCAACAACCGCTGGTGCACTCAGGTGGATGTGATCGCCGGGTATCTGAAGCAATTGCGGGAGGCCCGGGTGCCGGTTCTGTTTCGGCCTTACCACGAAATGAACGGCAGATGGTTCTGGTGGGGCGGCCGGCCGGGACAGAACGGTTCCATGGCGCTTTATCGGCAGCTGTTCGACCGCTTCGTCAACTATCACAAACTGAACAACCTGATCTGGGTGTGGAATGCGAATGTGCCGAATGGAGGCGCGGGTCCGCTGGCCGACTATTTCCCGGGGACTCAGTTCGCGGACGTAGTTTCGGTGGACAACTACGAGGAGTTCACCCAGTCGCGTTATGACGACGCGCTGGCGCTGGCAGCGGGCAAGCTGATCGCACTCGGCGAAGTAGGAACGGTGCCGAGTCCGGCGGTGCTGAAGCAGCAGCCGAAGTGGGCGTGGTTCATGGTCTGGAGCGAATTTGTGGAAGAGGGGAATTCGCTGGAGGCAGTGCGCGCCATCTATGACGCCCCGATGACGTTGAACCGCGACGACCCACGGCTGGCTGGTCCGATGGCCGCGATCCGAAAGGCTTCCGCTCCACCCAGCCCCACTCCGGTCACGCCCCAGGCAATGGCAGAGGCAAAAGCACTGTTGGCCCGCCTGTACAGTGTATCTGGACAAAGTGTCTTAAGCGGGCAGGAGAACTCTCCGCAGTCGGTCGCTGGCTCCACGGAGAAAGTATTTCAGATCACGGGAAAATATCCGGCGATCTACGGCGAGGACCTTGGCATTGCAAGAGGAACCGAAGCGGAAGTCTCCGCGGCGCGCCAGGCGATTGTGGATGAGGCCAAGCGCCGGTATAAAGCTCAGTCTATTGTCAGTTTGACGTGGCATGCGACGCGTCCCACGGACGATGAACCTGGGAACGGGCAGCAAAGTCTGCTGGGCAAGCTAAGTGATTTCGAATGGAACGAATTATTCGCGCCGGGCACCCGGCTGAATCAAAGATGGTCAGCGCAGGTGGATGCGGTCGCAGGGTACCTGAAACAGTTGCAGGACGCGGGTATCCCGGTCCTGTGGCGGCCCTATCCGGAGCCGAATGGCAACGATTTCTGGTGGGTTGGACGCAAAGAAAGCCATGATGCTGCAGCACTTTACCGGCAACTATTCGAGCGCCTGGTTAACCACGACGGGGTGCACAATCTGATCTGGGTATGGAACGTAGATGTGGCCGGGGCCAGTGAGGGCGGGAACGGGCCGTACAGCGATTTCTTTCCTGGATTGCTCTATGTGGACGCGCTCGAAGCTAACCAAGTCGCGTTGATTCCGCACTGGCGGAGCGACACGCCCCTGGCACTGATGGGCGTAGGCAAGGTGATTGGCGTTGCGCTGACCGCCGTTCCAGATCCGGCGACGCTGGCGCAGCAGAACCACTGGGCCTGGTTTCTCATCTCTGCGGACACTGTGGGCACGGCCGCGGGCGCAGCCGGCTCCTCCGAGATGTTGAAGAAACTCTATGATGATCCGCGTGTCGTTTCAGGTACCTCCGGGGTCGCGCCCTGAGCGGCGCGAGGCTTTTGCCCATAGACTAAGAAGAGAGCGCTGCCGGATTATCTCTTCGCGGACAATCCAGGGGTTCAATCTATAGCTGACGTTTTTTCGACTGATGCGCGACTTCCTCCAACTGCTGCGCCAAAATCGTAACTACCGCTACATGTGGATGGGGCAAGTAGTTAGCGAGATCGGCGACCATTTCAACAACATCGCCGTGTTCGCGCTGGCGCTCGCACTCACACAGTCGGGAATGGTGGTCACCGGAATCATGCTGTCGCGGGCCATTCCCGCCATGACCGTGGGTCCACTGGCAGGCGTCCTTCTCGACCGCTTCGACCGCAAGCGGATCATGATTGCCAGCGACCTGATGCGCGGGGCGGTAGCGCTGGGGTTTATTTTGGCGCTCACGCATCAACGCACCTGGGTCCTGTATCTGTTCAGCGCATTGCTCATGGTCGCCTCTCCGTTCTTTACCGCGGGACGATCGGCCATTCTGCCCACCATCGCAAACCGGGATGAGATTCACACGGCGAACTCGCTTACGCAGACCACGCAGTGGATGACGCTGACGGTGGGAGCATTCCTGGCGGCGACGGTGATTGCCGTCGGCTACAAGTGGGCGTTTGTGTTCAATGCTTTGTCATTCGTGTTCTCGGCGTGGGCGATCTGGAATTTACGCGCGCCCCGGGGAACAGGATTCCGGGCTCAGCGCACGGACCTGACGGAAGCCGAAGTGCTCCGTCCGTGGCACGAATACAGAGAAGGACTGCGCTATATGCGTTCGGTTCCATTGGTGCTGGCTATCGTACTGCTATCGGTGGGGTGGGCAACCGGCGGAGGCGCGGCGCAGATTCTTTTTGCGCTGTTCGGGGAAGTTGTTTTCAAAGCTGGCGCGGCGGGAATTGGCGCGCTTTGGGGATGCGCCGGCTTGGGCTTGCTTGTGGGCGGTGTTGTGGGGAATTGGATCGGCAAGCGGCTCTCGTTTGATGGCTACAAACTGGCCGTGTTCATTAATTACATCGTGCATGGCATGGCGTATGTGGTTTTTAGCCGGATGCAGCGCTTTGATCTTGCCTTGGTCTTTATCGCTCTGTCTCGCGCGAGCATCGCGGTGAATTCGGTCCTTAATTATTCGTACATGCTGCGCACAGTTCCCAACCAGTATCGTGGCCGCGTATTTGCCACGATGGAGACGCTCACCTGGACCATGATGATGGTTTCCATGATGGGCGCCGGCATTGCCTCGACCCACTACAGCCCGCGCGCCATCGGTACTGTCGCCGGACTGCTGAGTTCGACGACGGCGATCTTCTGGGGTTGGGCAAACTGGACGGGGCGTCTGCCCCAGCCCGAGCGTGCCGGGGTCGATATGAGAGAGATCGAGATACACGGAGACCCAGTGGCCTAAGAAGCTAGCGAGTGGAAGGAAACAGTAGTGTCCGAATCTGCCGTTCTTCACCACGGAGTCACAGAGTCACGGAGAAACCCAACTGCTTGGCAAACCCTTCTCCTTCTGGTTTTTACGGGTTTCGAGGTTTCCTCCGTGTCTCTGTGACTCCGTGGTGAAAAAACTAGTCCCTGACCGTTTCCCGCGCTTCCCCAGATTTACTTAACTCAGACTCGCTTAATTCCCATTGCGCATGGCCATGGTGCCGTCCGTGGCGTGAGGCGGAATACTGAGCTGGTCGGTGATGTGCTTCTGCACGAGATCCCATTCCGAGCGCAGAATCATCTCTTTAATGCTGAACTTGGCCTCATGTTTGGCGTCGTCGACGCGCACGGCCAGTTCGCTGTTGTGTAGCCGGAAATCAATTACATCCGCCAGGGGGATCAGTTGATTCGACGGCCGTCCCACGATCACATACACCACCTTGTCTGAAACCAGCGTGTACTCAGGACATACCTCTTCGGGCATTTGCGCCGCTGGACTGCCGAAAGCGGCCATGAACCCGCGATGGGACAAGGTGCAGTCGCCCATGCGCATTCTCACCACCGTTCCATGTTGATAGACACCAAATGGCCCGGCCCACGCGGCCGGGACGCTGCAGACGGCGAGGATTAGTCCAAAGAAGTTCAGCCCAAAGAAGTACTTCATGCATGTGCTACGGAATACGGTCTTCATAGTAATAGCCACTCCGGCAATGAAACCTCAAATTCAGGTTGTGTTTGGGGAGAATACGAAGCGAGTGAAATCCAGCCGTATGGCTGGGAAGCGGATAAGTGACCACATAGGAAGCACGCAGGTCGGCCAGCGCAGCCTGCAGCACGTTGACGGCGCCCTCCCGAACCGAGAACGATCTGCCCCCGGTCGCATCGGCCATGCGCTGGAGGACGATGCTTCCAGTGGAGGCGTCTGCGGATTCGTTCAGATCAACCGTGTAGAGCAGCGCGCCGCTCGCAGTGATTGCCTTCAGAGCTTCGCGGGCGGAAGTCATGCTGATGGTGTCGTTGCCGTCGGAAAACAAAACCAGAACCTGGCGCACACCGGGCACGCGGCGGCCCGAAGAGAAATTAGCGGCGTAGACCAGAGCGTCAAACAGCGGTGTGGGTCCGGCGGCTTTCACGGCGAGAAGCCGTTGTCCCGCAGCCGGGCTGCGGCAATCGCGAGTGCAAAGGAGAAGTGGCCGCAGGCCATTGAATGACAGAACAGAAATGTTGTCATCGCCGGCCAAAGGTCTCTCGGAGACCAGTTGTAAAACGTCGTTCATAGCTGTGTGAAAACGGGGCGCGACGGACTCACTGGTGTCCACCACGGCGACCACATCAAGCGCGGTCTCGTTCGATCGCGTGAGGCTGCGAAAGTCTCGTATCACCATTCCGCCGTCAACCACCGCAAAGTCATCCTTCACCACGGTGTCGACCAGTTGGTTGTTCTGGTCGGTGGCAAAGAATGTGACGCGCACTTCCGAGGCGCCCGTGTGATAAGTGGCCACAGGGGCATCGTTTGCGCTGCCGGTGATGAAAACACAAGGGAAGAGGGACGCAACCAGAGCCAATGACCAACCCTGCCGATGAGACAGCATTGCCATTGCTGGAGCCATCGGCAGCCGGGGGCCAGGCTCCAGTGTTCAAAGGTAGATTTGGATTACGAACGTTACGTCGAGCCGATGCCGTTGTGCTCAGAATGGAACCTCAGCCGCGCTAGGCGTGAGCTAGATCTGAGCCAGACCTCAGAAGGACCTGAGAAGGACCTCATCAGTGACATGGCGCAGGGTGTGACGTGATCCTGCTCACAGCAATGGGCTTGGCTCCGGCCTGAACATGGGAGTCCGGGCAGAAAGGTTGCAGTGTGCCCGGGCGGCGTCGTCCAGTCGATTCGCCTCGACGAGGAGTGGCAGAGTGGCTCGGGTCAAACCAACCAGGTTGCGTTGGCTGTCGCAGGTGTTTTTCTTCCTGCTCTTCCTGTTTCTTCTGCTGCGCACGGAGTTTCGCGGGTCAATGCACGCCAGTGCAGGCGAAATCCGCCTGCCTTATCCGGTGAACCTGTTCTTCCGGCTGGATCCACTGGTGGCGCTCTCGAATGCCCTCGCGAGTCACGCTCTGTATCGCGGTTTGTTGTGGAGCCTGGTGATTCTGATTCCGACGATGTTGCTCGGACGCTTCTTCTGCGGATGGATATGTCCGCTGGGTTCCATCCACCATTACTTCAGCAGCCTGAAATCGGAACGCAAACGCGGGAAGCAACTGATTGAGTCCAACCGCTACAAGCGCTGGCAAACCACGAAGTACTACCTGCTGATTGTGTCTCTGATCGCCGCGGTCATGGGCACGGGGATCGTCGGCTGGCTGGATCCTTTCTCGTTTCTGGTGCGCTCGCTGGGTTTGTCCATTCTGCCCGCAACCGATTATGGCCTGCGCGCGTTCCTGGGCGCGCTCGAACACAGCCGGCATGCGTCGGTCCAAACCCTGGGCAGTGTGCTGCACTTCATCCTGGGATTGCTGCTGCTCAGCTTCAAGCAGCCTTACTTCCGGCAGGGAATCTGGCTGGGGCTTATCTTCATCTTTCTCGTCGCGCTGAATTTCCGTGTGACCCGGTTCTGGTGCCGAGCCATTTGCCCGCTGGGCGCGCTGCTCGGGTTAGTCTCACGCTGGGCGATTTTTGGGCTGGTCAAGAACCCGGAGCACTGCGAAACCTGTAACCGCTGCCTGCTGCGCTGCCAGGGAGGCGACGATCCGGTTGGCGGCGTTCCCTGGCGTCAAGCGGAGTGTCACCTGTGTCTGAACTGTGTGGACGAGTGCCCGGAACACGGCTTGCATTTCCAATTCTTCCCCGCCCAGAAGTCCGTTGGCGCGAACCTGCAGCGGCGCAAGGTGCTCACGGGATTGGCCGCGGGAGCGGTCCTGGTTCCGCTGTTACGCAGCACGCCGGGGTCCGCGGTCGAACGCCATGAGCGGTTGTTGCGCCCGCCGGGCGCGCTGGACGAGGCAGACTTCCTGTCCCGCTGCATCCGTTGCGGCGAGTGCATGAAAGTTTGTCCGAACAACGCGCTGCATCCCACGTTGACCGAGGGAGGGCTGGAAGGTCTCTGGACGCCGGTGCTGATCCCGCGCATTGGCTACTGCGAGACCAGTTGCGTGCTGTGCTCCGAGGTCTGTCCCACAGGAGCGATCTGGGAGATCACCGCCAAAGAGAAGGGCTGGTCGGTGGATGTTGCTGAAGGAACAAAGCCGATCCGGCTGGGAACCGCGTTCTACGATCGCGGCCGGTGCCTGCCCTGGGCCATGGCTACCGAGTGCATTGTCTGCGAAGAGTGGTGTCCGACATCGCCGAAGGCAATCTTCCTGCGCCCGGCCGACGTGAGCGATGCCGCCGGCAACGTCAAGCAGGTGAAGCAGCCATATCTCGATCCTGCTCGGTGCGTGGGATGCGGCGCCTGCGAATACGCCTGCCCGGTGCAGGACCGGCCGGCGGTTTATGTGACCAGCGTTGGGGAAAGTCGTTCCCGCACCAACCAGATTCTGCTGAACCGAAGCAAAGCACGGGGAAAGGGATAAGAGGAAAGGGATGAGAAAGCTTCTGATTGTCGCCTCGTGCCTGGCGCTATTCGCAGTCGCCGGATGCAATCGAAAACCGTCAGCGAGTGGCACGCCGTTTCCCGCCTCCAACGAAGTCGCCGGTTGGGCAAAGACTGGCGACATTCGCACCTTTGAGGCAACGGACTTGTGGAAATACATTGACGGCGAGGCCGAGCGCTACTTGAAAGCGGGGGCGCAGCGTGTGTCCACGGCGGATTACAAGTTCCAGAACAAGGTGGACGCGGTGGTGGACATCTACACCATGGAGAGCTCATCGGGAGCCGCGAAGATTTTCGAATCGGAGCCGGCCGGCGATGCGAAATCCGTCGAGTTGGGCGACGGGGCGCGCCTTTATGGCCAGAGCCTGGTGTTCCGGAAGGGCCCTGACCTGGTGCGGATTGTGGCTTATGAGGAGCCGGCGGGGACCTCGCAGGCGATTCTCGATTTAGGGCGGAGCATTGCAGGGCGGCTGACAAAATAAGCCGCATACGAGATTTGTGCGCCGCGTCACTGAACCGCGGGCGCTTTTGAGGTATACGGAGCAAGTCGGTTCCCGAATATTGGGTTTCGAGCATTGGTTTTCAGGAGACAGCATTTATGAACCACAGCGGCACGAGTCGGCGGGATTTTCTGAAGAAGTGCGTTACGGGAGCTGCAGTCCTGCGTGCCGCGGGCAAGATGCCGCTGCTCGCCGCAACCGAACAAGTAGGTGCGACCGGCAAATCCAGGGTCGTCATTGCGCGGGATGCGATGTTGCGAGGCAATGGAACAGCGGTGGATTCCGGCCGCGTTCTGAGCCTGCTGGACCGCGCCATGCAGAGCTTTTTCAATGCCGATCATCCAACCGAGCCGTGGAAGAAGCTTGTCCGTCCCGGCGACACCGTAGGACTCAAAATAAACACGCTGGGGGGACGGGGACTCTCCACCAATGTTCAACTGGTCGAGGCGATTTGTGAAAGGCTGCAGGAAGCCGGAATCAAGGCGCAAGACATTATTATCTGGGACCGCGACACGGACGAGATGGACCGTGTGGGATTCCATACTTCCACGGCCGACAATCACGTTCAGTGCATCGGAACCGATCGCGTGGGTTACGAAGACGACCTGGCGACATACGGCAAGGTGGGCAGCCGGTTGTCGAAGATTCTGACCCAGCGCACGAACGTGATGATCAACGTGCCCATACTTAAAGATCATGATGGCGCCGGAGTGACCATCGCCATGAAGAACATGTACGGCGTCATTCACAATCCGAACAGGTGCCATCCTAACGGCTGCGATCCCTACGTTGCGGACTTGAACATGCTGCCGGCCATCAAGACGAAAATGCGTTTGACCATCTGCGACGCGACTACGGCTTGCTATGAAGGCGGACCGGGTTTCAAACCCCAATACGCGTGGCAGGAGAATGCCGTGATCGTTTCGCAAGATCCGGTTGCTCTGGACTACACCGGCTGGCAAATCATCGAACGGAAGCGGGCCGAGAAGAAACTGAAGACCCTGGAAGCGGCCGGCAGACCGCCGCGCTATATCAGCACAGCGGCGGACGCGCAACATCGCCTGGGCACGAACGATCCGCGGCGAATCGAGGTCGTCGAAGTGTCGGCGTGATTTGAGGTTTCATATGTCACGCGAATCCGGTGCGCGGATGAACGCGAACCTGCCCGCTGCAAGTGCGACGGAGGGCCGAAGTTCTGTTCTCCAACATGGGCACACGCTGCTGGCGTCCGCGCTTGATCGCCGCTCATTCTTGAAGTGCGCCCTGGCATCTGGAGCCGTCCTGAGCGCCTGCGATCTGGCGCGGTCCCTGGTAGCGATTCCCTCATCCGCTGATCCGCAGAAACAGGACGATTCACAATTCACGGTCGAAGCCAAGTTCTTCCAGAAGCTTGAGAACAAGAAGATCAAGTGCAAGCTATGCCCTCGGGAATGCACCGTGGGAGACAAGGAACGAGGCTACTGCGGGGTTCGAGAAAATCACGGAGGAACTTACTACAGCCTGGTGCATTCCCGCGTGTGCGCTGCGCATGTTGACCCGATTGAAAAGAAACCGTTGTTCCACTACCTGCCCGGAACGCTGGCTTTTTCGCTGGCCACCGCAGGATGTAACGTCAATTGCAAGTTTTGCCAGAACTGGGATATCTCGCAGGTGCGCCCGGAGCAAGTCCCGGCTCAATACGCGCCACCGAGTCTGGTCGCGGACCTGGCCAAGCGGAATGGTTGTCCGACGATCGCCTACACTTACAGTGAGCCGGTGGTTTTCAGCGAATATTTGATGGACGCAGCCGATGCCGGGCACCAGGCCGGCATCCGCAGCGTGGTTGTATCCAACGGCTATATACAGGAAGAAGCGCTGAAAACGGCTTACGGCAAAATGGACGCGGTCAAGATTGATCTGAAAGCGTTTTCCGAGTCGTATTACAAGGACGTGGTCGCGGGCGAATTGAAACCGGTGCTGGACACGTTGGTTACTCTGCGCAAGATGGGCAAGTGGACTGAGATCGTTTACCTGGTGGTGCCGACCCTGAACGACAGTGACGCGGAATTTCGCGGTCTGGCGCACTGGGTCAAGACGAATCTGGGCTCGGATGTGCCGTTACATTTCACGCAATTTCATCCCGAATACCTGCTGAAGAATCTGCCGATCACGCCCGTCCCGACACTGGAGCGCGCCAAAGCGATTGCCGACGCCGAAGGGCTACACTACGTTTATATCGGCAATGTGCCGGGACATCCGGCGGAAAACACTTACTGCCCCAAGTGCCGGCGAATCGTGGTCGAGCGGGTGGGAATGATGGCCAAGCAGATGCTGATCCGCAAGGGCAGTTGTCCCTTCTGTGGACAGCAGATTCCCGGCCTGTGGCATGCATGAGAGCGGGAGAGGAGGGTTTATGAGAAGAATGATGCGCTCCGCAAGATGTTTTGGGACGGTCCTGCTGATCGTTGCACTGGCGATCGTAACGCTGAAATACTCGCGGGCTGCTGATTCGCAGAATGTCCGGCAGCCGGGAGTGGCCGGCGGCTTCTATCCTGCGGATCCCAAGGCGCTGACGGCGATGATAGACGACCTGCTGGCGCATGCGTCGCCGCCGCCGATTAACGACCCGATCATCGCCGTGGTTGCTCCTCACGCCGGTTACCAGTACTCGGGGCCGGTCGCCGCTTACACGTACGCTGCGCTGAAGGGGCGAAAGTTCTCGCGGGTCGTCGTGATTGCTCCGTCTCATTACGAGGCTTTTGATTTCACCTCGATTTTCGACGGAGATGCTTACGCGACGCCTCTGGGGACGGTCCCGGTGGACAAGGCGTTTGCTGCGCAGTTGGCGAAAATGAGCCCGACCATCCGGCTCTCCAGTCAGGGGCACACGCCCACGCCGAGAGGCGCCGAGCATGCCCTCGAGGTCCAGTTGCCATGGTTGCAGCGGGTGCTGGGAGATTTCGAACTTGTCCCTATCGTCATGGGAGACCAGAGCTATGACAGCAGCCGCGCTCTGGGAGTGGCGCTGGCGAAGATGATCCAGGGCAGCAGTGACACGCTCATCCTGGCCAGTTCCGATTTGTCGCACTATCACCCCTACGACGAGGCCGTGGCGATTGACCATAAAACCCTGAACGCACTACAGGCCTGGGACTACTTCAGCATGTCGCAGAATTTCGAAACGCGGGTCTGGGAAGCTTGTGGCGGAGCGCCGATCGTCGCGGCGATGATTGCGGCCGAGCGCCTGGGAGCCAACAAGGCTCTCTTGCTCAAGTACGCCAACTCCGGTGATACCACTGGCGATCACTCGCGCGTGGTGGGATACAGCGCCTGGGCGCTGGTGAAGGCTCCCAATCAGCGGGCAGCGGAGAAGCCGTTTTCGCTGGGCGATCACGAAAAAAGTGAATTGCTGGCTCTGGCCCGCAAGTCGGTGGAATATGCGGTGAAGGAAAAGAAGGCGTACGAACCACCCGCAAATTCAAGTGAAACGTTGAATCAGGAGCGCGGCGCCTTCGTCACCTTGAAGGAATCGGGAGAATTGCGCGGCTGTGTCGGCTATACCTCGGCGATGAAGCCGCTCTACATGACGGTGCGGGACACGGCCACGCTGGCCGCTCTGCGCGATACGCGATTTCAGCCGGTCTCGGCGGGGGAATTGGGCCAGCTCGGCTACGAAATCTCAGTCCTTTCCCCTCTGCGGCGCGTGCGGGATATTCGCGAGATCAAAGTCGGCGAACACGGTCTGCTCATGAAAAACGGAATTTATGAAGGGCTTCTCCTGCCCCAAGTTCCGGTGGAGCAGAAATGGGATCGGCAGACGTTTCTGGAAGAAACCTGCGCCAAGGCGGGCATGCCATCCAAATGCTGGAAGGACGAGAATACGGACATCTTTATGTTCACGGCCGTCGTTTTCGGCGAGACCCGGCCGCAAACGCTTATGCCCGAGACGCCCGCGCCTCCAGGGCCAGCCGGACGGCCAGGAACGCAGGGCCCAGGTTCACTGCCGTACTGAGCCACGCCGTCTTCCAGAAGCCGAACACGGGAATGAAGTAGCCGCTTAACAGCAGCGCGCCCACGCAACCACCCAGCAGATCCATGGCGTAGAGCGCGCCCAGGCTCGCCTTGGGGTCGCTGTCGCGAAGGTAGAGTTCGGTTGCAATCGGGAATTGGTATCCGCCCAATATTCCGCCAAAGGCGGCCAGAGCGGGAAAGACAAACTGCGCGGCCCACAGCGTTGCGCTCGTGCTGGAAACCCGCGACAAAAGACTAATCAGAAACATCAGCGCGAGTCCCGAAACAGCCAGAGAGAACTGAGTAAGAGCAATCGCGCTGAATGGCGGACCGCCGGAGCGAATGCGGCGAATGCCCAGCCAATTCCCCAAGGCGATCCCGGCCATGAACATGGCGATGAGGATGGCAAGCTGGTGGTACACGTAGCCGTAAACCGCCTGGAAGGCAAGCAGCACGAAGACTTGCAGGGTCATCATTGTGAACCCCGTCGCCACCATGCAGCCGGCGACCGAAATGCGGGCGCGCGTCTCCCGTGAGGGTAGATATGCCGCGGCGAGGGCCCCAAACAACACGACGAGCAGAACCCAATCCATGATTTGAGTGAAGCCGAGGTGCGCCGCTGCCCGGAACCAGCGGGAGTAGCCCAACTTGAACTGAGAGCTCCACAGCACGACGTCGAAGTAATACGCGATCGGCTCGAAGTCACGATTGACGGGCGTCGTGGGCAGAGGTTGCAGCAGCTCACGAATTTGCGTCATGCGATCGGGCATCATTCGAAACGGAAGGAAATACTCCCGAACGTACTGGGTGTCGAGGTGCCGATTCTTGAGTCTCGCAATCAGAACCTGCGGATCATCGGTCAGGACATCCGGCTGCGCTGCCGCGAAAAAGTGGATGGTTTCGCCCGGAATGGCGACGACGTAGGGAAACGCCTGTCGCAGGGTGTGGTGGATGCAGCGCAGGAATTCAGCTAAATCGGGGCTGATGTAATCCTCGGACGAGCGCAACTGTAAGGCCAGCACTCCTCCGGGTGCGAGATGGTCACGGGCGGAACGAAAAAACTCGGCCGTGTAGAAGCGGTTCAGCTGCGCGGTCTGCGGGTCGGGCAGATTGAGAATGATCACGTCAAACCTGTCGCTCACGGTCTTGAGGTAGTGCCGGCCATCCGCGTGGTGAATGTGCAAACGAGGATCGAGGACCGCGCCCGCGGATTGTGCGGGAAAGAACTGCAGGCTCAGGTCAATGAGCGTGGGGTCGAGCTCAACATAGTCGAGCCGTTCCAGCGTCGGATGCTTCAGCGCTTGGGTAATGCTGCTGTTCGCCCCGCCGCCGATGAGCAGAACCTGCCTGGGTGCAGGGTGCTCGAGAAGCGCGTAGTGAACTGCTTCTTCGGCGGCGGCCTGGTCGGGCGCGTTCGCCAGAATGACGCCATTGTCATAGATACTGCGAATACTTCCGGTCTCGGTTATCACCAGATTGCCGTAGATGGAGTCGCGCGATGCCAGCACTTGAAATCCGTGCCACTGGCGTGCCTGCGAAGATCTGAGCAGAGGTGGGGCGACATATAGACAAAGAGCGACCCCGGCGCAGATCCCAAGCAGAGCGGTTGCCGAGACCTGTCTCCATCCCGTTCTTAGCCGAGGAACTGCGGGCAGCAGAATTGCGGCTGTGCACAGGTTCAGCAACGCAACGATCATCGCGATCTGGAAGGAATTAAGAGAGCGGAGAAACACGAGGCTGGCCACGATTCCGCCCAGAGCGGAACCGGCGGCTTCCAGCAGGTAGGCGGAGCTGGTCGCAATCCGAGCGGAGACACCACACTCCTGCTGGAACATGCGCGAAGCGGTGACGAAGAGGCCTCCCGAGAGAGCACAGAACGCGCTAAGGCATACCAGGGATGTGAGCATCATCGGTACCGGACCAACCAATTCCCCTGGCACGGTCTGAAAAGCCGCCTTGGAAGCGCGCAAGACCCAGATCGTCGGAGGCAGGCTCAAACCGAGCAGGCATTCGAGGAGGGCCACGGCCGTACGAGGGCTCTTCGTGCCCAGCCCAGCGCGGCTGCTCAGGGAACTGCCGGCCGCCGTCCAGAAAAGCCAGGTCGCCAGCATGATTCCCAGGGAAATCTCATTGCCGTTGAACACGACGATAAGTTCCCGCAGAAGAATGATCTGGCCGACGACCGCGCTGAACCCAATAAGGCCCAGCGCCGCCCTGATGCTGGACGTAGGTCGCTGCTCACACCGTATTGTGACGGGCCTCACAGGCGATGCCATGGGAACGGATTAGTCTAATTCTCTGTCCGAGAAAAGTCAGGGAGCGGATATGCCGCCAGCCGACAACACAACCCTCAGCCGCCGCGACGCACTTCTCCAATTGCTCCGCCTGGGAGGGGCCGCTGCCGGAACCGCCGGCCTCGGATTCTGGCTCAACGGGCGCAGCGTTCGCCCCGTCCCCGAGTTGGCGCTGAACGCCAAGCGGAGCCACACCGTCGCGAACGATAGTCAATTGCCTGACATGGCGATCATCCAGGGAGACGATCCCACCCAACTGGTGCGGCAAGCCCTGGTCGAACTGGGCGGGATCAGGCGTTTCGTGTCCCGCGCTGACATCGTAGTGGTCAAACCGAACATCGGCTGGGATCGCACGCCGGAACAGGCGGCCAACACCAACCCGCTGGTGGTCGCGGAAATCGTCCGGCAATGCTGGGACGCCGGGGCCAAGCGGGTCATTGTGACCGATGTCAGCTGCAACGATCCGCGGCGTTGCTTTCAGCGGTCCGGAATCGCGGAAGCGGCGCAGCGCGAAAACGCCGAGGTCGTCCTGCCCGATCCCGCCCGATTCAAAGAAGTAGACGTGCAGGGTGAAGTGCTGCGCGCCTGGCCGATTCTGGACGCCTTTTTGAACGCCGACAAGATCATCAATATCCCGATCGCGAAGCACCACAGCCTGACCGGCACGACGCTGGGGATGAAGAACTGGTACGGCATCCTGGGTGGACCGCGGCATCAGTTGCATCAGAAGATCCATGAGAGCCTGGCGGATCTGGCCGATTTCATGCGGCCAACCCTGACCATCCTCGATTGTTACCGGGTTCTGCTGCGGAACGGGCCGACCGGCGGCAACCTGGAAGATGTCGCACTCAAGAAGACGCTGGTCGCTGGTACCGATCCGGTGGCCCTCGACGCCTATGTCGCCAAGGCTTACTGGAATTTGGAAGTGGACGCTTTGCCGTACTTGAAAATGGCCGCCAGCCGCGGCCTGGGGACGTATCAGTTCGAAAAGGTGAGAACACAGATCAAGAAACTGTCGTGATCAGATGCGGGCTGCCCGACGGCGCTGTCGAGCTTCGCTCGACCGGACAGCCCGTGGGCCGCTGTCCCCACATGGTTGTTTCCGGGGACATTGCCGCGTCGAATCAACGAGCGATTCTGCCCTGTGCGCCGTGCTATAATCTGTGTTCGCCTGCATGCTTACGAGGCAAATCCGTGATCTCCTCTGAAGGCGAATCCTGCGCCATCCAGCGTTCTTTAAAGACGAATCATTAAACACGAGGTCGAACCATGTCCGGCCATTCAAAATGGGCCACCATCAAGCACAAGAAGGGCGCGCTCGACGCCAAGCGCGGCAAGATTTTCACCCGTCTCATTAAGGAAATCAGCATTGCCGCCAAGAACGGCGGCGGCGATCCCGATTCCAACCCGCGCCTGCGCGGCGCCATTGTTGCCGCCAAGGCCGAGAACATGCCTGCCGATAACATCAAGCGGGCCATCCAGCGCGGCACGGGCGAACTGCCCGGCGCCACGTATGAAGAATTCACGCTCGAGGGCTACGGGCCCGGCGGCGTTGCCATCTTGCTCGACATCAACACCGACAACCGCAACCGCACCGTGAGCGAGATTCGACACGTCTTCGGCAAGAACGGCGGCAACATGGCCGCCGCTGGCGCCGTCGCGTATATGTTCCACAAGAAGGGCGACATCATCATCCCGAAGGCCGCGGCCAAAGAGGACGACCTGATGAACATTGTTCTCGAATCCGGCGGGGAAGACTTGAACGACGACGGCGAGAGCTGGGAAATCGTGACTGACCCGCACTCCTTCGAGGCCGTGCTGGAAGCGGTGAAGAAGGCCGGGATTGAGCCTGCATCGTCGAGCATCGCCTTTATTCCCCAGAACTACATCAAACTGGAAGGCGCGGCGGCCGGCACCATGATCCGTCTGATGGAAGCGCTCGAAGAGCATGATGACGTGCAGAACGTTCACGCCAACTTCGACATTGATCAGAAACTGCTGGAAGAAGTCGCCGGATAGGTTTCACCAAGCGAAGTTTCGCGAGTCAGGACGTGGGAGCCGCCCTTGCACTGGGCGGCTTTGTTCTTGGTCGATCGTCCCGGTGACTCGTGGAGCAATCCGCGCGCCGAAGTTTTCAACATGTTCGTGGAAAATCTTGTGGAAAAGCAGCATGGCATCCTCGTAAGTGATTCGCGGAGAGATGCTTCAACACTTTGCACTGGTGTGGGTGCTGGCACGTTCGTGGTAGAACTTGTCACGAAGAATTCCGTTTGAAAGTCAGACTCGACAAACTTCTCGTGGATCGTGGCCTGGCCGCCTCGCGCGAGCGCGCGCAGTCGCTGATTCTCGCCGGCAAAGTGCTGGTCAACGATCAGAAACTGGAGAAAGCCGGCGCACACGTTGCCGAGGAGTCCGTGATTCGCCTGCTCGGCGAAGATCTGAGGTACGTCAGCCGCGGCGGATTGAAGCTCGAGCGTGCACTCGACCATTGGAAGATTGATGTGAGCGGCAAAGTCTGTCTCGACGTTGGAGCTTCCACGGGAGGATTTACCGACTGCCTGCTGCAGCATGGCGCGGCCCGCGTGATTGCGGTGGACACCGGCTACGGCCAGTTGGACTTCAAGCTTCGCCAGGATGCGCGAGTCCGGCTGCTGGAGAAGACCAACGCCCGCTATCTGACCAGCGAAGCCGTCGGCGTCAAGGCGGATCTCATTGTCATGGATGTCTCGTTCATCTCCGCAACGCTGGTTCTTCCTGCCGTAGTCGGCGCTGCCTTTCCGGAATCACCCCACGAACGCCGGGGACGGCAGATCGTGGTGCTGGTCAAGCCGCAGTTTGAAGCGGGCAGGGAACAGGTCGGGAAAGGCGGCATCGTGCGCGACGAACACGCGCAGATGGCAGCGGTGGACCGGGTCCGAACAGCGCTGGGAAAGCTTGGCGCAGCACAGACGGACGTGATCGAGTCGCCAATCCTTGGCGCGGAGGGGAACCGCGAGTTTCTTCTCTATGGTGTCTTCTGAGGCGTCGTCCTGATTCAGCGTCTCTGATCTGCGGCGTCCTCTGTGGTCAAAACCTTAGGATTCTGTACAATCTTTCTTTCATCATCGCTATGCCCAGCTCGCGAACATCTTCTCAGAAAACCGCCGCTATTATTTCGCGGCCCGATCGTTCCCAAGTGGCGCAAGTTATTCCTGGACTTCTTGCCTGGTTTGCCGAGCACGGTTACAGGGTTCTGGTGGATGAAGAGACGGCCAGGTACACGACCGGACAGGAAATCGTTCCGCGGGCACAAATGGCGTCGCATCCGCTGGACCTGGTCGTCGTGCTGGGCGGCGACGGCACGCTGCTCTCGGCGGCGAGGGTCACGGCGGCGATTGACGTTCCGCTTCTCGGCGTTAACCTGGGCTCGCTCGGCTTTCTCACCGAGGTGCCGCTGCCGTCGCTCTACTCCATGCTGGACGCGATCGCGCAAGGCCGCGCCGCGGTCGAGCGGCGCTCGCTGATGCAGTGCGAGTTGCTGCGCGGGGATTCGGTTCGCGGCAGCTACCTTGTCTTCAACGATGCGGTCGTGAACAAAACCGCTCTGGCCCGCCTCAATAACTACGACCTCTACATTGATAAGGCTTTTGTATCCAGCTACCGGGCCGATGGCATGATCGTGGCTACGCCGACCGGATCGACCGCATATTCTCTGTCGGCGGGCGGGCCGGTTCTGATGCCGACGGTCAGCGCCTTCGTGATCACCCCGGTCGCGCCGCATTCGCTCACTCACCGCCCCCTGGTGGTGCCGGATTCCGTCGAGATTGAAATCCTGCTGCGCAGCGAAGAAGAGGTCGCCTACCTCAGCCTGGACGGACAGCCGGGCCTCGACCTGCGCGACGGCGACCGGGTGCGCTGCCGCCGCTCGGAGCATCAGGTGATCCTGTTTCGCACCGGCCTGGATTTCTTCCACGTTCTACGCAGCAAGCTGAAGTGGGGAGAACGAGAGCGACACGATTAATTTAAGGCTGAGGCATTTTCACAGACACTGTAGCCCATTACGAACTGTCATCCCGAGAGGAGCGAGGGATCTGGGGCTTTGCCCGCGCTGCGATACTGGTGGCACAAGCTAGAACCTGGATCCCTCGCTACGCTCGGGATGACAAGCGTCTTTGTGGCGGGCTCTGAAGGCATACCCTTATACGAATCGTACTTGCGCGTGGGCCTGCTAACGCCGTGTCAGAGTTCACACCGCAGCAGGTCTGACACTTTCTCCCGCCGCCGAATCACCTTCGCCGACTTCCCGGCCACGAGTATCTCCGGTGGGCGCAGGCGCGTGTTGTAATTTGACGCCAGGACCATGCCGTAAGCGCCGACATCGAGGATCGCCAGCAGATCGCCCTCGGAAACCACAGGCAGTTCACGGTCGCGGGCAAAAAAGTCTCCCGTCTCGCACACCGGACCGACGACATCCACCACTTCGGATTTTGCTTCCGCGGCCGGGTTGAGCGTGACCGGAACGATCTCGTGGTGAGCACCGTACAGCGCGGGTCGAATCAGGTCGTTCATCGCCGCATCAACGACCAGGAATCGCTTGCCGTCATTGTCCTTGCGATAGACCACAGACGTCAGCAAAACGCCCGCGGGGCCGACGATCGAGCGCCCGGGTTCTAGCAGCAGATGCACGTCCAATCCGCGAAGAGGTGCGGTGAGTGCTCGCGCATAGGATTCAGCATAAGCAGTGAACTCGCCTGGTGCCGGCTGATCGTAAGGAATCCCGAGTCCGCCGCCGGCGTCAATGTATGCGATGCGATGGCCGTCGTCGCGCAGTTCACGGACAAATTCTGCGACCCGCTCCATGGCCTCACCGAAAGGAGCGACGTCGGTGATCTGCGAGCCGATGTGTACGCTTACCCCGCGCACCTTGAGATAGCGCGCACCCGAGGCTTTGGCGTAAAGTGCTCGCGCGTCACCGATGGGGACACCAAACTTGTGCTGATGCAGTCCAGTCGAAATGTAGGGATGAGTCTCAGCGGCGACATCCGGATTCACCCGGACTGCCAGAGGCGCCGTCGTGCGCAGGCGGCCCGCGCACTCGGCCAGCGCCCACAATTCGGACTCGCTCTCCACATTGAAGAGCAGAATTCCAGCCTTGAGGCCCGCCGTCAGTTCCTCACGCGTCTTGCCCACACCGGAGAAGACCACTTTCCTGGCAGCCTTACGGTCGGCGGTGAGCACGCGCTCCAGTTCGCCGCCGGAGACCACGTCGAAGCCGCATCCCTTCCGGGCCAGAAGACGCAGAATGCTCAGATTCGAATTCGCTTTGACGGAATAACAGACGGTATGCGGCAGGCCACGAAACGCGCCATCAAATGCGTCATAGCGTGAGCGGATGGCCGCCGCCGAGTAGACATACAGTGGTGTGCCGTATTGCGCGGCCAGTTTCGGCAGGGCGACGTCTTCGGCGTGCAATACAGCCTGTATTCCGCGCCGCAAAACCCCGCGCTTGATCTCACGATAGAGAAATCCTGGAGAACGTCCGGTGGTTGGGTTCTCGGTGCGGAGGTTCATTTTTTCCTGGCAGGGGCCTGCGGGCCGCTTCTCACGCGGATTGCGACCACGGTCTGATCATCGAAGGTCTCCACGCCGGCCGAGTGCTCAGCGACCGCTTTGAAGAGGCTGTCCACGACGCAGTCCGCCGTCTGGTCAGTGCATTCGGCAATGATCTTTTCCACTCTGGTCCGTCCGAAGAGTTCACCCTTGCGGTTGCTGGCGTCGAGAATGCCGTCGCTGAAGAACACGAACATCTCTCCCGGCTTCATGCGGAACTTGAACTCATCGTATTCGGCTTCGTCAAACAGGCCCAGGGGCAGGCCGGTCGCTTCGATGACTTCGTTCTTTCCGCCATGCACATAGATCGGGCGGGGAAGACCCGAATTTGCCACGGTGAGCGTGCGGTGCTCGTCGTCCCAGACAGCATAGATGAGTGAAACAAACTGCGCTTCAATGCGCCTCTCGGCCAGCGACAGATTCACCGCGGACAACATCTCGGCAGAACCGGGTTCGATGGGCGCGTGCGAACGCAGAATCCCGCTGACCAGCGCGGCATAGATTGCGGCCGGCGCGCCTTTCCCGCTCACATCGCCGATCGCGATGCCGAGCCGCGATAGAGAATAGGGAATGAAATCGTATAAGTCGCCGCCGATGGCCCGGGCGGGCACGAACTTCGCCGCCACGTCGAGGTGGCCGAGCTTTGGCCGGGCCTGGGGCAGCAGCCGAACCTGCAGTTCGCGCGCCAGCGCCAGATCGCGCTCCAGCCGCCGTTCCTGCCGCCCGATCTCCTCGTACAAGCGCGCATTCTCCAGGGCAATGGCGATCTGCGCTGCCAGCGTCGTCATGGTCCGCTTATGTTCTTCGGTAAAGAATCCCCGCCGCGTGTGCTCCAGGTCGAGCACGCCGATGACCTTGCCCTTATAAATCAAGGGGACAGCCAGTTCCGAGCGCGTCTCGGGATTGGCTTCGACATAGCGCGGGTCCTTACTGACGTCCGGTACCAGAACAGCCTGCATGCTCTCGGCCGCCGTGCCCACCAAGCCACGTCCCAGTGGAAGCTCACGCTTCAGGTGAATGTTCTCGTTGAAACGCAAGGCAAAGCGGTGCTGCAGTTTTTCGCCGGAGGAATCGAGCAGCAGGATGCTGAACATCTGGTAATCAATCAAACGCCGCACCAGTTCGGCAATGCGGCCCAGCAGCTCATCCAGGTTCAGGATGGACGTGAGCTCGCGCGAAATCTCGTTCAGCATCAGCAGAATTCGCGCCTGCTTGGTGGTGCGGGTGTAAAGCTGCGCGTTCTCGATGCCGGCCGCCATGCGCGAGGCCACCAGCGTCAGCACCCGCCGATGTTCTTCGGTGAAGTAGCCCGGCTCGCGCGCTTCGAGGTCAATGACCCCGATGACCCGGTTCTTCGTGATCAGCGGCACAGCCAGCTCGGAACGCACGTTGGGCACCGCTTCGATATAGCGCGGGTCCCTGGTCACGTCGTCAATCAGAACCGCTTGACGGAGCTGAGCGGCCTGGCCGACCACGCCTTCTCCGACCTTGATCCGGCTCCGTTCCGCAAACTCCGGCGGATATCCCACCTGAAAGCGGAAACGCATCTCCTGCGTTTTTTCATTGAGCAGAAGAATGGCGAAGATTTCGTAATCAATGACCTTGCGCACGACTTCCGAAACCCGGCGCACGGTCGTGTCCAGGTCGAGGGACGTAGCCAGCACGTCGGCTACGTCGAGCAGCAGCGACTCGACCGGCAGCGGTCCCGGTTTGGACAAAACAGAACTCATTCTTTGTATGATAGCAGCCGCGTCCGCGGATTCCGGTGGTCTGCCGACCGGAAGCGCGGGAGAAAGGCATCAACCCTTGGTGTTCGCCGTGCTCAACTCCCGAGGCACAATGCAAATGTCGGCGAGGTTGCGATATTTTTCCGCGAAATCGAGTCCGTAGCCAACCACGAATTCGTCGGGAATTTTGAACCCGACATAATCGCCTTCCAACGGCAGCTTGCGTCGCGATGGTTTGTCGAGCAAGGCCGCGATCTTCAGCGCCCGCGGCTGGTGGGCCAGCAGCAGCTTCTTGAGATAGGTGAGCGTCAGACCGGTATCGAGAATGTCTTCGACCACGATCACATTCTTGTCTTGCATGGACTGATCCACATCTTTGGTCAGTTTCACTTCGCCGGTGGAGTCCCATCCGTTCTGCAATTCCTTTTGCGGACTTGGCCGGTTGCCATAGCTCGACACGCCGATGAAGTCAAACGTCGCGTCCAGCTTCACCTGCCGGGCCAGATCGGAGAGGAAAATTGCCGCTCCCTTCAGCACCCCGACGAAGATGATGGATTGACCCGCGAAGTCCTGTGTAATCTGCGCCGCCAGTTCGCTCACACGTTTAGCGATCTCTTCCCGCGGAATCAGCACCTTCAGTTCTGCCATGGCGTTTCATATTAAACTAGCGGAGGCATTGCAGGAAGAAGCATTCAGCACTCAGCCGGGAGTTGGCGAATCATCTGCAACGCTGATTGGCTGAATGCGGACTGCTGAGTGCTGAATGCTCACTGCTGAATGCCAGGAATCAGGAGCCACGCCTCCCATGAATCTGAAAGGCATCAAACTCACGTGGTTAGGTCACGCAACCTTCCGCATCGAGACTCCGGGCGGGAAGACCGTCATCATCGATCCCTGGATTATGGGCAATCCCATGTGTCCGGAAGCCGACAAGACGGTGAAGAAGGTGGACATTCTGCTTTGCACCCACGGTCACGGCGACCACATCGGCGATGCTGTGGAAATCTGCAAGCAGCACAACCCGGTCGTCGTCGGAATCCCGGAATTGGCGCGATGGCTGGGAAAAAAGGGCGCGCGGCAGATCGCCGAAATGAACAAGGGCGGCACGCAAACCGTGGGCGACATCAAGGTCACCATGGTACACGCCGATCACTCCTGCGGCATTCAGGATGGCGATGAGCTCGTCTACGGCGGCGAAGCTTGCGGGTACGTGGTTGAATTCTCTAACGGCGTCAAGATCTACCACGCCGGCGATACCAATGTGTTCGGCGACATGGCCATCATCCGCGAACTGTATGCGCCGGAAATCGCCATGCTGCCGATGGGCGACCACTACACCATGGGGCCGCGTGAAGCCGCCTACGCATGCAATCTGCTGAAGCCGAAGACAGTGATTCCCATGCACTTCGGAACTTTCCCGGTGCTAACGGGACGCCCCAGCGACCTGCAGAAGCTGGCGCCCCAGGTTCAAGTTGTGGAAATGAAGCCCGGCGTTACGGTCGGCGGCTGAAGTCCAGTAGACAGAGGCCCAAGAGACAGAAGTCCAGTAAACAAGCCTTCTTTGAAAGGGAAGCGTGTGACCGAAAGCAAGAAGACAGACAGCAGAGCCAGTTGGCGGCACTACAACTTCACCACGACCGGACCGGTGGATGACTACCTCTACTCCATGCTGCCGAAGCGCGACGAGGTGCTAGCGGAGATGGAGGACTACGCTACCAAGCATGACGTGCCTATCGTTGGCCCGGCGGTGGCGCGTGTGCTGCAGCAGATGGCGTTGATGATCAACGCCCGCACTGTGTTCGAACTGGGCTCGGCCATCGGGTACTCAACCATCTGGTGGGCTCAGGTCGTGGGAGATGGCGGCCGCGTCATCTACACCGATGGCGACAGGAAGAATGCCGAACGCGCCCGCGGTTACTTTGATCGCGCTGGAGTCACAAGCCGCATTACTATCCACACCGGTGACGCGCTGGAATTCCTCTCCGAACAGAAGCAGGAATTCGACGTCATCTTCAGCGACGTTGACAAAGAGGACTACCCGCGCGTGCTGCGCCTGGTCCCGCCGCGTTTGCGCAAGGGAGGCCTCTTCGTCACCGACAACGTCCTGTGGAGCGGACGAGTCGCCCAGAAAAATCCAGCCGATCCGCGCACCAGGGCCATCCTCGAATTCAATCGTAAACTGTACGACTCGAAAGAGTTCTACACCACGATTCTTCCCATCCGCGACGGTCTGGCGGTGGCAGTGAAGAAATAAGATACGCACTCAGTTTGGCAGCAGTCCATAGACGTCTACCTCGGTGCGCGTGCCGACATATACCTTCCCATTCGCGATGGTAGGCGGTATGAACTTCACCGCGTTTCCCGCCTGGTCGCGGTTGTTCGCGGCCTGTGCGCTGTTCCAGTATTCCACCTGCAAATTCGTGGCATTGTACGCGTGAAGAACCGCGGGTCCCGAGCAGGCAGATGGCACCGGCACGACGGAGCAGTTGACCCCTCCAGCAGCGTTCGGGCTGGCATATCCATACAGGCTGATATCAAGGGTCCACACGATGCCGTTGGATGCTCTTTGCGACGAAACCGACGGTGTCGTGCCGGTATAGCCGAAAGCCTGCGCCGATTGCGAGACGGCTGTGGAGTTGAACAACTCCGTCGCTCTATCAAAGCTAAACTGACGCAAGGCGTCACCCTGGCCGCCGATGTACAGATTGTTCTGCCATAGAGCGGGACTGCCCCACAAGCCATTCGCCGGACCGGAAAAAGTTTGCACGATCTGGCCGTTATTCACGGGGTTGTATTGCCCCATATTGTCGCGGTCGATGAGATAGACAACTCCTTCTTTGCCTACCTGCGCCAGCAGATGCACCGGACCGGAGCCCGAAGTCTGATCCGGCAACAGGACAACCGCTCCGGAACCGAGGTCGGTGTCATTTTGCGCCAGGGTCAACTGGTCGTAAGGCGTAAACCACCCAGCGACGCTCAGATCGACGCCGTTCGGCGTGGGTCCGCTGGAAGGGTGCAGTCTCAGGATGCTGTCTCCGTAGTCGTTCTCGGGCGGCGGAGGAGCTTCATCGAACACGCCGTTTCCGGTGGCGAAGTAAATGTCTCCGCTGCTGTCAATCGCGGGTGCTCCGCCTCCTTGCCATATCCCTCCATCGGCTCCGTTCAATCCGTTCGGCGTGGTGTTGAAGACGGCGGCTTGTTGCTGCACATCAGACGCTTCGTAACCGATGAGCCAACCGTGATAAGGGGACGCGTCTTCGTGCGCCGAAAATGCCACGTATACGTTGCCCCCGGACAGAGCCAGGCCGGGCCGCTGGTGATGCAATTGCGAGTTGAAGCTCACCATGCCGCCGGAGGAGCCATCGCCCGTTCCCGGCACGGAGGCCGCGATCGCGACTGGCGCATTGAATTTCTCGCTACCTGTGAGCAGATCGAGGGCATGCAGCCGGTGGTAGAAGTTGCCCGCGGTGCCGGCGCAGCTTCCCGTGTTTGTCGGATCGCTTTCCGAAGCGCTCACCAGGTAGATCGTGTTTGTGGCGGGATCGATCACCGGAGTCCCGGTGACGCCGACCTCGGGGTATACGTCCCCAAAACACTGGCCCACATCGTTCCACGTCACGGACTTCTCTCCGTTCGTGCCGCCATGCAGCGTGTCCAGCAGGTTCACCTGCCAGTACGTCACGCATGGACTGGCGTCGGCATCGAAGGCAAAAACACTGTCGTGTTGCGTAGCCACGAACACAACGTTATGAGTGCCGCCTCCGATGCTTAGTCCACGTACCCATAACGGTTGTGTGTAGACCGCGCCGTCAACGGGACACGAAGCAAGTTTTCCGAATGTGCCGGTACTCACCGTAGAGGCATTGAGTGCATACTCCTGCGTATTCGCTCCGTCTCGTGCGCCGTCATTGTGATAAGTGAAGACGCCGGGCAAATCCGTGACGGCCACGCTGGCAGAGGCTGAAGACGAAGGCAGCGCGACGCTGGTTGCAGTAACGCTGTGAGTGCCTGCGACCGCGGGCGGGGTGTAGAGGCCACCGGCACTGACTGTTCCTACCGTTGCGTTGCCTCCGGTTATGCCGTCGACGCTCCAGGTGACATTCGAGTTGCCCATATTGCCGGTGACTGAGGGCGTGAACTGCTGCGTCTGGCTGGTCGTGACCACCGCGGAAAGCTTGGGAGAAACGGTTACGGTCACGCTGGGAGCTGCAACCGTCAGGTTCACCGGCGTGGTTGGCGCCAGGCTGCCGGAGGTACCTATGACCGTGAGCGCGGACGTGCCTGTGGCGGCGGAACTCGTTGCTGTCAGTGTTAGCACGCTCGTACTCGAGGTACTGGACGGATTGAACGACGCCGCGACACCGGACGGCAGGCCCGATGCGGACAAGGCCACGCTGCCGCTGAAGCCAACCTGCGGTGTTACGGTGATCGTGCTGGTGACGGTGCCACCTTGGCCGACTGTCGGGTTGGCGGGGGCAGCGGAAAGCGTAAAACCAGGCTGCTGGGCCGACATGCCGCCGCCTCCGCATCCCGCCAAACCCAGCGCTCCGAGCAAAGCAATACCAAGCCAGTGAATCCTTCTTATCATGATCTTTAACCTCACGGTGCACCCCAAGTCAGAGTTGAATCCCCTGCAGAAGAGAGTCCCCATGCCGACGTCCGGCTCAGTGTCTGGCGGCATATTACCAGCTTTGGCCCGAGGCGATTGAGTTTAACTTTGTTAAATAGATTTGACGGGGATGGCTAGCAGGTCTTCGACCAGCCCGACTTCCTTTTGCAGGAACGGCTCGGCGTAAGTGACGCCGCCGAGCATGCCATAAAACCGCGCCATAGCCTCGACGCGGGCACGGATCTCAGCGTGGGCAGGGAACAGGTCTTTGCCCGCCTCCTGGTCGCTGAACTGCGACTTGTAGGCGAGAATGGAAGCGAATTTGGCGTCAAACTGCGCGCTGATATCCACGACAAAGCTGGGACGAATGTCGTAGTAGAGCGTCGCGTAAACAATTTTGAAGGGGCGATGAGGTGGGAGCGACTCGCTGTCTTTGGTTTTACTGGCCACTGCCCCCTGGCCACTGACCCCTAATCTCCCCAGTCCCGCCAGAAAGCACGCTTCATATCCCAACACCGACGCGGTGTAGTGATCGGGATGCCGTCCCTTCCAGTAGGGCAGAATAACCACCCGCGGCCGTGTCTCGCGAATCATGCTGGCGACCTTCAGGCGGTTCTCCCATGTGTTCTCGACGCGCCCGTCGGGGATGTCGAGAGCGCGCCGCCAGCTCACGCCGAGAATCTTGGCGGCGTCCTCCGCCTCGTGCGCCCGATCCTCTGCCGTGCCGCGCGTGCCCATCTCGCCCTGCGTGAGATCGAGAATGCCCGTGCGTTGCCCGCGTTGCGCGGCTTTCAGCAGTGAGCCGCCACAGGTCTGCTCCACGTCGTCGCGATGTGCGGCGATGGCGAGAATGTCGAGTGGCGGGGAGGGCATGAATCTGAAAGGGTACTAGTATGCTGTAGCATACGCAACCGGCACGAGACCCGAACCGGGAGCCTTGGACTTGCGTACTTCACCAACAAGGAGGCGTCATGTTGCGCAAAATCTTCCACAACGGACGAGAGCTGCGTTCAGGATGGCGACTGGTCTTATTCTTCCTTCTGCTATTCGCCCTCGGCTACGCCGCAAGAAAGGGAATGGAGCGCTTGGTTCTGCCGGACGGCCTCCATCCGGTGTCCATTGGCGTTTTTGATGCCGTCATGTTGGCTGTGGCGCTGATTGCGACGGCGATCATGGGACGTTTCGAACACCGGCGCCTTGCGGTTTACGGCATTCCCCCAGTGCGCCAACTCTTTGGGCGACTGTTCTGGGCAGGCGTGGTTTGGGGTTTAGTCATGCCGTCGGCGATTATCCTGCTGATTTTCCTCGGCGGTGGTTACCATGTGCACGGGCTAAACGTGGCGGGCACTGGTCTACTCAAATTCGCTGGCCTCTGGCTCTTTGCGAACCTGCTCATCGGGCTCAGCGAAGAGATCATGTTTCGCGGCTACTTCTTGTACACGCTGGCCGATGGCATCGGTTTCTGGCCGGCTGCGATGGTTAACGCCATTGGGTTTGGCGCCCTGCACTATTTCACCAAGCCGCACGAGCGCTGGGAAGACTGGGTGTCGGTGACGCTGCTGACGATCTTTATCACGCTCGGCCTGCGGCGCACGGGGAGCCTGGCTTTTTCCATCGGCATGCACGCCGCTTTTGATTTTATGTTCATCTATGTCTTCTCAGGAATGAATGGCGGAGAGTTCGCCGTCGGGCGTCTGCTGAACGCGGAGTTTCCCGGCTCCACAAGAGTGACCGGCGGACTGCTTGGGCCGGAGGCCAGCTGGTTTTGTCTTCTGGTGGCCATCGCCGCGATCGTTTTGCTGCACTTTACCTATCGGCAAGCGAAGTGGCCCGCTCTGGCGAAGGACTGAGCGCGGGAAGGTCAGTCGAGATTCCCCTGCTCGAGCACCACGTTTTCGCGCACGATCAGGCGGTGCGCCGCCATTTCCTTCAGAGTGGGTAGCACGCGGTTCACGTGCTCATCGGTGTCCACGAAAATGATGATCACGGGCAGCTTGCCGCCGGCTTCGACCAGATGGGCCGTCTCCACGCGATGCCGGCCCAGAAATCCCGCGACGCAGTGGATCGCGGTCGCGGCGTAGACGTTCTCCTTGCGCAGGTAGTTGAGGATTTCCATGTGCAGCGGCCGGTGATGCCACTGATCGGCTTCGTTCAGATAGATCGTGACTTGAACCGCCATTTCGTCCGTCATTTTACAGTACCCCAGCTACAGCACCCGCGCCAGGGCCATGCCGGCCAGCGCCCCACCCAGGCAGAGCAGGTTGTTGCTGAAGATGTTGACCAGCATCAACGCCCACTGCCCCTGCTCGAAGTACGACATGGTTTCAAAGGCGTAGCTGGAAAACGTAGTGAACGACCCGCAGAAGCCCACCACCATCAGCAGCCGCCAGCGTGGATCCACCAGCACCCGCTCGGTGGTCCAGATGACAAAGAAACCTACAATGAGACTGCCCAGAATGTTGATGGTGAGCGTTCCGTAAGGGAAGATCGGGCCCAACTCTCGCGCGGCGAACCGGCTCAGCAGATACCGTAGGTTGGCGCCGGCGATGGCGGCTAGGGATATAGCGAGGAAGTCTTTCACGACCGAGTCTCCTACAAAAATAGATTAGCTTCTGTAGGAGTCATCAGCCAGTGCAGCGGGCGGTTATGGCGAACTCCATCGCCGTGGAGCCATTCTAAGACGTTCTCGGTAACGATGCATATATTCTCGTGGAAGACTGGACGCAACGAGTAAACTCGATCAAATGAGCGAAGATACTGTCCACCGGCAGCAGCAGTTGTATTGGGCTCAGATGATTGAACTCAAGGTGGCTAACGCCTACATACGACGCTATAGGGAGTATCTCGGCAAGTGGGTGACGGGCTTGGGAGTGCTCCGCGCTATTGCGTCAAGCGGTGGAATTGCGGCGTGGGCATTGTGGAGACAATATGCGTTTGTATGGGCTACGATCATTGCTGCATCACAGGTCACCGACGCGCTAAAGGACGTGTTCCCGTTTACCAAGAAGCACAAAGCCGCAAGCGTGCATACGATAACGCTCGGGGCGATGTTCATAGACGCACAGCTGGAGTGGGAGAACATTTTTTCCGGTCGGTACACTGACGATCAAATAATGAAACTTCGACACAAACTCATGAAGCTGCAGCACGATGCGGAAAAGGACAACTTTCCCGATGGACTGGCGGTCCGGGATTCCCTTTTTGCTCAAGCCCAACACGAAGCCAAGGAATATTTTAGGGCGACCTACGGTGTATAATAATTGCAGTAGTTAGGGGGAGTTGCATGGCGGAGAAGGCAATCATTTCGGGTCGAGTTGGCGACAGCCAGATTATGCCCACGGTTACGGTCAATATACCGATGCCGCCGGGCGTGATTGCGCCCGCTCCAGTTGCTCCGGCTTCGCCTTCGCCAGTTCCGGTCGCACCTGCGCCAACTGCTCCAGCACAAGAGTAGGGTTCCGGCGGCAAGACGTTACTTCTTGCGCTCCACCAGGAACCTGGCCAGTTCCTTCAGCGTGTCCGCCCGCTCGCCGAAGCTGTCCAATTCCGCGAATGCACCATTTACGAGGGTATCCGCCTTGCGCTCTGAGGCTTCAACTCCAAACAGCGCCGGGTAGGTCGCTTTCTCCGAGGCGGTATCTTTGCCGGCGGTTTTCCCCAGCTGCTCGGAAGTTTGGGTTACGTCGAGCACGTCGTCCACGATCTGAAACGCCAGGCCGATGGCCAGTCCGAAGGCCCGCAGATGCGCGATCTGGCTTTCTTTTGCGCCGGCATACAGCCCTCCGCTTACCAAACTCGCCGTGATCAGCGCGGCTGTCTTAGAGCGGTGAATATACTCCAGCATCTCGGCCGTGGGCTGGGTATGCTCCGCTTCCAGATCCACAACCTGCCCGCCGATCATGCCGTCCACCGTGCCCGTGCCGCGGGCGATCTCTTCAATGATGCGCACCCGGGCTTCCGCCGCGCACTTCAGCCGCGCCAGCACTTCGTAAGCCTGCGTCTGCAGGGCGTCTCCGGCCAGAATCGCGATGGCTTCTCCGAAGGCCTTGTGGCAAGTCGGAAGTCCGCGGCGCAGATCGTCGTTGTCGAGCGCGGGCAGGTCGTCGTGAATCAGTGAGTAAGTGTGCAGCATTTCCAGCGCTGCCCCGAGCTCTTCAATTCCGTCCGGCAACGATCCGGCCGCCATGCGACCGGCCTCCATCGAGAGCACCGGCCGCAGCCGCTTGCCCCCGGCGAATACGCTGTGCCGCATCGCCTTGTGAATCGAGACGGGAGGTTGCGTTTCCAGCGGAATGAGGCGGTCCAGGGCAGCATCGGTCAGGCGCTGTCCTTCTTCCAGAGTACGGGCGAGAGTTTCCTTCAGCATGAAGGGTGAGTATAACAAGCGAGGGGCAGTGGGAACTGTGCGCCGAGCAGTTCCAGTTGCCAATTTCCCTTCGCTAGCGACTCTTGAGAAGCATATCCGCTTTCGCCGCGGAACTTCGCTCCGCCGGACAGCCGAGGGCGGCTGTCCCCACATGGCCGCCGCGCCACGATGCAAGGTTCGACAAAAGGAAAAAGGACGCCTACCGGCGTCCTTTTGGCGGAGGAGCTACTTTATGCGGCGGCGGCGCCCCGCGATAGCGCCATACTCCGGCGAACCGAAGTCAGCACGTTCTCCACATCATCGGTCGGGCACACGTCGGTGGCTCCGGCTTCGAGAGCGGCCATCCACATTTCTTCATCCGGGATGCGATGCGTGCACACGATCGCCGCCTCCGGAAATTCGTGGTGCAGACTCTCTACGTCGGTCAGCCGCCAGTGCTCGATGTTGAGAACTATGGCTTCGGGACGGTTCTTGGCTACCTTCTCCCGCAGTTCCTCGCGGGAGTCGATTACATGCACTGAGAAGTGAGGACGCAGTCCACCGGCTAGGGACCGGGCCACTGTCGGGTCCTTCTCAAGCACCACTACACTTTGACCCATATACCCCCCGATCTTCAACCGTCGTCAAAGGCGGACTAGGCTGCGGGGTGGGCAGATAAAAACCACAACTCCACAGACATCTCGACTTGCAAGCTGCGGCAGAAAACGGAATACCTAGCGCCCTGCGGGCGCCTGGTCTGTCAGCGGCTCAAATGGTTCGGCCCGGAGCTTCCCGTCCTTCTTCAGCAGAATCTCTACTCTCCCTTCCGCTTGTTCCAGTTCTTTGCGGCAAGCGGAAGAAAGCTGAATGCCTTCTTCGAAGAGTGTCAGGGATTTCTCCAGAGAGACCTCGCCCTTCTCCAGTTCGTGAACAATTTTTTCCAGTCGCTGGAGGCACTCTTCAAACTTGGCCAACGGGGTTTCGCTCCTGCTCTATTTTAATGCAACAGGGGGGGTAAGGTGTCCA
>Ga0209039_10000136_pt1 | contig 65780 bp, 62 predicted proteins | sample BogFormECP12_OM1_FD_188238 | JGI IMG/M metagenome (GOLD analysis project Ga0209039, IMG submission 188238) | Bog forest soil microbial communities from Calvert Island, British Columbia, Canada - ECP12_OM1 (SPAdes) (version 2) | ecosystem: Environmental > Aquatic > Freshwater > Wetlands > Bog ...
GCACCTGGAAGCGACTTTGCGGGAGCTCGGCTGGCCAGTCGCGCCGGGCGCCGGCCTGGCGGCGGCGGCGGCAATTTTGCAGGAGGAATCTTATGCCCGGTAAACCGGGATTTCGTGTACACGCTCCGTATTGTGGCCGATTGCGACGGCATCACCGTGGTGCCGCTCGATGACGCTTGGGAAGTGGCGACGATGGCCGTAGCGTTGATGGAGCGCGAGCAGGCGCGGCTGGCGGAAATCGCCAAAGGAGTGCTGGTGCGGCCGGAAATTGATGAGACGCTGCGCAAGCTGAGAATTATCGACTAAGCCAGCGCCAGTTGGCCATCGCAGTGATGATCAGCGAATTGGTGAAATCGATCAGGAACGCGCCCACCACCGGCACCACCAGGAAGGCGCGCGGCGCGGCGCCGAATTTCTCCACCAGCTCTTCCATGGAAGCGATGGCGTTGGAGGTGATGCCCAGCATGAAGCCGCAGAAGCCGGCCGACGTGACGGAGGCTTCGTAATCGCGACCCATGATCCAGAAGACCACGGTGCGGCACATCAGCCAGCAGAGCGCCACCTGCGCGGCGAGCATCACGAGCATAGGCAGCGCCAGGTGCGCCAGCTCCCACAAGCGCAGGGTGAGCAGCGCCATCACGATGAACAGGTAGAGCACGATGCGGCCGAGCATCGTGACGTCGGGCTGCGAGAGGCGCACGAAGCCATAGCGGTCGTCCAGATTGCGGATGATGGCCGCCACGATCATGGCGCCGATGTAGCCGGGCAGGATGATGCCGTGGCGCTCGATGGCGTCGCTGAGCAGGCTGCCGAGGCCGATCGCGACGCCCATCACCAGGATGGTGGGAAGCAGGTGGGCGCGGCCTTCCGGTCCGGGCTTATCCACCACGCGCAGGCCCGTGCCGCTGAGCTTGTGGCGGCGGACGAGGCTGCCGCCGATATAGCCGGCGATCAATCCGGCCACCGTGATGCCGAAAGTGGCGGCCGCAAACGCGGCGGCCGTCGCGCCGGGAACTCCCATCTTCTCGAATACCGGTCCGAAGGCCAGCGCGGTGGCCGGTCCGCCCGCCAGCGCCACCGAGCCGGTGAGGATCCCCAGCCGCGGGTCCACGTGCAGCATCGCCGCGAGGCCCATGCCGAGCAGGTTCTGGACGACCGCACCGGCGGTCGCGATCCCCAGCAGCCAGACGACGCCTACGCCGCCTTCGCGGATCAACTGTAGCCGCGCGCTCAGCCCCACAGTGGTCATGAAGGCCACCATCAGCAGGTCGCGCAGCACCACGTCGGCTTCGACATTCAGGACGCGGTCGCGCAACGCGAGCGCCAGCAGCGCGTACACCATGCCGCCGGCGATGGGCGCGGGTATATTGAGCCGGTCGAGCAGCGGCAGCTTGCGCTTCAGCCAATTACCCATCACCACGCCGACCGATGCCAGGCCCAGCACCTGCGCGGCGTTCAGCTTCCAGACGGGGATCAAGAATGCAGTATAGTAGGTTTCGATGAAAAGGCTCTTGGTTGAGCTAATCTTTTAATTCAGCAGCCGTTGATAGGCCGATTCCGCCTGAGGATCGGCGGCGTGGGGATGTTCCAGGTAGATTCCCAGCCACCGGCGGGCGTGCGCCCGGTCGCCTACTTCGGTGAAGACTTGTGCCAGGCTGCGGGCGCATCGCGCCAGTTGCGGCTCGTGCTCCAGGTGCAATTGGCATTCGTCTTCCATGTGATTCAGGATGCGCAGCGAATCGAGCGGCTCGACGCCCGGCGGCGGCTGGCGCATCAAAACGATGGCGGCGGCGTCGCTGTAGACCGGCTTCCATTCGGTCTGGTGCGGGTCGGCCAGCGCGGGCGCCAACAGGTAAACCAGGCCCTGGCCGTACTCAAAAGTGTTCATCACGATGGTCTGGATGCCGTATTGATCGAGCAATTGCTGCGCGCTCTTGCCGCCGCTTTCGTCGTGGTTGTAGAGGATGCGGCCGTAGTCCTCAAAGACGGACTCGCTGAGCGAGCGGCCGTCGATGAAGACGCGCTCCGCGGGCCACAGACGCCAGATCAGGTAGCCGCCGTATTCATAAGTGTTGAACATTGGTCCAGAGATGTGGTGCTGCAACAGGAAATCGGCCGCGCCCGCGGGATATTTCCATTCGGCTGCGCGCAGTTGGAAGAAGCTGCGGGCGGACGTGGCGATTGCCCCACTCATCAGAACCAACGCCGCAACGAACGGCGCCACAGGCGGAAGACTGGGCTTCCACGGGAAATAAGACGCGATCAAGATGGGCGCCAGCAACCCGATCAGGATGATGTTGCGCTGCGCCGTGAGTGCGGCTGCCGCAAAGGCTATGAACAGCAGCCAATCGGCAGGCCGGACGCGCCGGCGCGCCCACAACAGCACCAGCGCCGCGCCGAACAGCAGCACCGTGAACTCATTCACCACCCACCAGCGCGGCCGCGCCCACTCCTGCAATCGCGAGGTGAGATAACTGTTGTGGTAGTACATCAGGATGAGGGGAACGCGGAAGCCGTTCGGATTCAGGCCGGAGATCAGGATGGCGGCGGCGCTCCACCACAGCGCGGCGCGGCGGCGGCTGAGCAGCGCTTCGACGCCATACGCGCCCAGCACTATCCACCCCAGGAAAAAACCGCCGTGGCAATTGGCCCAAACCAGGAACAGCGGCGGCAGCAACCAGAGCCAGCGGTTGAATTCCAGAATCGCCATGGTGGCCACCAGGAACAGGAACGTGATGAGGTAAGGCCGGTCGAGCGCGAATGGCACCGCCATGGTGGCAGCCGCCAACGCCGCCGCCAGCGACCAGTAGAAGCTCAGGCATCGCCGGTAAGCCACCAGCCCCACCAGGCCGCAGCAGGCGCTCAGTAGAAAAGCGCGAAACAGAACTACCCCGCCAAAGCCGGCGATTCGCCACACCAGGTAAACCACAACTTGCGCCAGCCACTCGTGGGTGAGGTTGAAATGGCGCGTGAGCGGCTCGCCGGGATAGGCGGAAACCGCGCCGGCCGTCGTAAAGGCAAACGGATCGGGCACCGGCAGCGCGTGCTTTTCTACGATGTACTGGCCGGTCTTGAGATGCCACCAGAAGTCCGAATCGTGGATCTCGGATGAGAACCAGCCCATCCATAGAACGGCCGCGAGCACCAAGAGAATGGCCTTATGCCAGCGGGGAGTGGCGCGGGTTGGACTAAGCGGGGCTGCGACCGGGCGGGGGCGGTTCTTCGCCATTACGAACTACTTTCCCGGCTCACGGCCAAGTGCGAGGATCCCGGCTGAACTCCAGCGGCTGCCTGAAGGGTGGCTGCAGGCAAGATTGCCCTCCCCACAGAGCAGCATAGGCCGCCAGGCGTCGACACGAGTGTCGACGCGGCATGCATGAGTGCGTGCGCCACGCGGGCAAGGAAGTCTTCGCAGCGGCAGAACATTCGGACAGCTTGTAATGCAGCTATTCCACCGGCACGGCGCGGTCGAAGACCACGTCGATGGTGGAACCCTGGCGCAGGTCGACTTCCTTTCCGCGCGTCAGAAGAACCGTTGCCAGTCCTACGCCCGCGCCGGCTCCAGCCCCGATGCCCGCGCCGGTCCAAGTGCCCGTTGCCATCCCGCCGATCGCCGCGCCCGTGCCTGAAAGTCTGGCCACGCGCGCAGCGTCGGCCGCCTGGCCGCCGCCCTGCTTGATCTGGTCCTCCTTCGCATCCACTTTCTGCCCGGTGCCTTCGGAATCGACCGAGCTGAGGTGCGGTGTCAGGCTGATCACTTTGCCGCCGGGCAGAGTCATGGTCTCAATCCGGATACCCAGTTCCGCTCTGCCTTTGACGCGGCCGCTCCGCAGGGAGTGCGAGACCACGCCTTGCACGTAGCTGCCTTCGGGAACCACGATCACGCCCGCGGCGCTGATAGGCGTGGCCGTGCGCAAGTAAACGTAGTCGCCCTCGCGAGCGGTTCGCGTGCTGATGGAGTTGACCATGCGCAGCAGTACGTGGCTGCCTTGCGGGATTTCACTCGCCGCGGAAAGAAGCGACACGGAGAAGGCCAAAATGGCAAGACGCATAAGAGGCTCCTGCTCTATTATGAGCCCGCGGGTCCCCAGTGCGCATCAGGCCGGGCGCTTGCGCGACAGCAGCTTCCCGGCGGCCACGACGGCCACCACCAACACGCCCTCCACAATGTATCGCGCCATATCGGAAGGGTGGAACAGGCGGATTGTAAAGCGGTCCGTCATTATCATTTCGCCGGCCACCTGGCCCAGGATTCCCGCGCCTAGATAAATGAGGATGGGGTAGCGATTCATCAATTCGGCCAGCAGGTTCGCGGAGAAGATCACGAACGGGATGCTCAGGGCCAGCCCGAAAAGGATCAGCTCGAAGCTGCCGCCGGAAGCGCCCGCCACGGCCAGCACGTTGTCCGTAGACATGGTGAGGTCCGCGAAAACGATGTACCAGACGGCTTGCAGAAGCTGTTTGGGCTTGATCTCCAGTTCGGGCGGCTCGCTCGCATCCACTAAAACCTTGACCGCGATCCACAGCACGAACAATCCGCCGGCGAGCTTCAAATACTGCACGTTGAGGAACTGCGCCGCGATGAAGGTCAGCCCCACCCGCAACGCCACCGCTGCGGCCGCGCCAAACGCACTTCCGATGCGGCGCTGGCGCGGAGGAAGCGAACGCACCGCCAGGGCGATCACCAGGGCGTTATCGCCGGCCAGCAGCAGATCGATCCAGACAATCGCCAGGACGCGTAGAATCAAGTGACTGATTGGCATGGGTTCCTAGGCCGGTTTCGCCGCCCGCCGCCCGGTGCGTCCCGTCCATGCCGCCACGCGCCGGAAGTAAGCCTGCGCGGTCCGCGCGTCTTTGAGGATTTGCACTTTCAGCGATGCCGCATCGTCGAATTTCCGCTCTCGCCGCACGCGCCAAAGGAATTCCACGCGGATGTGCCGCGGCGCGCCGCCTTCCAACCCATCCAGAAGGAAAGTCTCAATCGAAACCTGGTCGCTCAATCCAAACGTGGGGCGGTATCCGATGTTGGTCACGGAGTTCCAGGCCCGCGCCGCGTCCAGGTCGGTAGTGCGCGTGACGTAGACGCCGGCCGCCGGTATCTCTTCCGAAGTGGGCGACAGGTTCAGGGTGGGAACGGTCTGCGCGGAGCCCACACCGCGCCCGCCGATGACTTCCCCTTCCAAAGCGTACGGGTGGTGCAGCAGGCGAGCGGCCAGCGATACGCGGCCCGCTTCGATCATGCGGCGGATCCCGCTCGAGGAGACTACCCGGCCGCGCCAGGAAACGGCGTGCACCACTTCCGTCTCGAAACCCAACCGGCGCCCGAGATCCTCCAGCACCTTCGCATTGCCGGACTGCCGGTAGCCGAAGCAGAAGTTGTCGCCCACCAGGACGGCCCGCACTCCCAGGCGCTCGACCAACAGTTGGCGCACGAAATCTTCGGCGGAAAGATGCGCCAGCTCTTCGGTGAACGGCAGAATCAGCACCTGGCGGATGCCTTCCTCTTCCATCAATTCGGCGCGCCGGTCGGGCGAGGTCATCAGGCGCGGCGTGCGTTCCGGGGCCACCACGCGCGTGGGATGCGGATTGAAGGTGAGCACCGACGGCTTCCATCCGTGCTGTTCGGCCACTTCGCACACGCGCCGCAGGATGCGCCGGTGGCCTGCGTGCACGCCATCGAAATTGCCGATGGTGAGGGCGCTGGGGCCGAAATCGGCCGGCACTTCGGCGAGGCTGCGGTAGATGGTCACGATGCGCCGACCTCGACTTCCAGGCCGTCATACGCCAGCCGGATGTGCGGCGGCAGCAGGCTTTCGGCGCGCTCGTGACCCAGGTCGTGGCAGATGTGGGTGAAGAAGGTGCGCCGCGCGCCCAGCGCCTCGGCGGTCTTCACGGAGCGTTCCACGGTGGAATGCGTGGGATGCGGCTTGTAACGCAGAGCGTCCAGGAAGATCACGTCGAGCGACCGCAGCAGCTCCATCGACCGTTCCGGAATCTCGCTATGGTCCGTCAGGTACGCCGCCGCTCCGAAGCGGAAGCCATAGATCGTCTGCTTACCATGCAGAATGGGAACCGGCACGAATTCCAGGCCAAACAGATCGAAAGGCCCGCCCTCGATCAGGCGGGGTTCGAGCCGCGGAACGTTGGTCTTCCTTTCCTCTTCATCGAAAATGTAAGGAAAGCAGCGTCGTACTGCTTCCATGGTGTCGGGCGATGCGTAAATCGGAATCGGGTCCTTCTGGCGGAAATTGAAGGGACGCACGTCGTCGAGCCCCATCAGGTGGTCGGCGTGCTGGTGCGTGAAGACCACCGCGTCCAGGCGCTCGATGCGCGCGCGCAGCGCCTGCGTGCGAAAATCCGGCGTGGTGTCGATCAGCACGTTGTGGCCTTCATACCCGATCAGTACCGAGGGGCGCAAGCGGGAATCGCGAGGATCGGCGGAGGTGCAGACCGCGCAATGGCAGCCGATAGTGGGCACGCCCACGCTGGTGCCCGAGCCCAGTACGGTGATCTTCAAGGCAGGCGCCGGCATTCAGGCTTTCTGCGCCGCCGCCTTGGCCATTTCATCCGACACCTGGACGAATCGGAACCGCAACTCGGTAAGGGAATTCTCCAGCAGCCGGTGCTCTTCCATCGTCAGGTTGCCCTTGGTTTTCTCGAGCAGCATCGCCATCAGGTCGATGCCGTGGCGCGCCAGGGGCAGGTTGGGTTCCGGCTTTTCCTCCTCGCCGAAGTGCAACAGGCCAAGCTGCACTTCGGCCTGCGTCCGCAAACTCAGCACCAGGAAGGAGAAGGACGCCGGCGGCAGGGGAATTTCGAAATCCTCCTGCGGAGTTTCGTCGGGGACAGGGTCGCTCATCAGTTCATATTTTACAACGTGGGCAAAACGGGGACTGCTGCCAATTCCCGCCTTTGGAATTGGATAGCTGTCCCCGCTTTGCCGTTGACGAAAGTTTTCGTTGACTTTGACGAAGGACTTCGTCAATAATGCGGTTATGGCATCCAAACCGCGGCGTCCCACGGAAGCGGAACTAAACATCCTGCGGGTCTTGTGGGAAGGGGGCCCGCACTCGGTGCGGGATATCCAGAAGGTGCTGGTCCAAACCCGGCCCACCGGATACACCACGGTGTTGAAGCTGCTGCAGATCATGACTGAAAAAGGGCTGGTGGAACGCGACGAGAACTGCCGGCCGCAGATTTACCGGGCTCGCCACTCGCAGGAGCAGACCCAGCGACAGTTGTTGAGGGACCTGCTGGACCGCGCGTTCGGCGGTTCGGTGCGGACCATGGTGCTGCAGGCGCTGGCGACCAAGAAGTCGTCGGCCGAAGAGTTGGAAGCCATTGAAAAGTTCCTGGACCGTTTCGAAGGAGGCACTAAATGAGTGCTGTGGCACAAGCTTTAACCGCAGCCTTGCTCCATTTCATCTGGCAGGGCATGGTGGTGGCGTTCCTGTTGTGGGTGGCGTTGTTGGCGCTGCGGAAACGGTCGGCTCAGGCGCGGTACCTGGCGGCCCTGGCCGCGCTGGTGGTGCTGGCGGTGCTGCCGGTGGTGACGGCGGTGCGTGTGTATACGGCGCTGCCTTCATCGGCTATGGCTTTCGCGAATGCGGCGGCGATTCCGGCGGACATCCTCAAAGTGGCGGTCGAACAGGCGGCCGCAAGCGGGAGATGGATGGCGGCGCTGGAGACTTGGGCATTGCCGGTGTGGTCGTTGGGCGTGTTGATCTTCGCGCTGCGCGCGGTGTGGGGCTGCCATCGCATTTCCGCGATGCGCCGCCGCGCCATACCTGCCGCGCCGGACGTACTGGCTCGCGTCGCTGAAATCGGAGCGGGCATGGGTCTCGCGCGGCCGGCGCAAGTTTTTATGACGGCCATCGCCGGCAGCCCGAGCGTGGTGGGATGGTTCCGGCCAGTGATTCTGCTGCCGGCGGCCGCGCTGCTGGGCTTGACACCGGAACAACTGGAAGCCGTGCTGGCCCATGAACTGGCCCACATCCGCCGCTATGATTCGCTGGTGAACGCCGCGCAGATCCTGGTGGAGACGCTGCTGTTCTACCACCCGGCAGTCTGGTGGACGTCGGCGCGCATTCGCGAGGAACGCGAGTTGTGCTGCGACGACCTGGCAGTCGGCTGTTGTGGCGATGCGCTGTGTTACGCACGCGCTCTGGCCCGCCTGGAACGATTACGCGTGAACGCGCCCTTGCTGGCGCTGGGCAGCGCCGATGGGCCGCTGGCCTATCGCATTCGCAGGCTGATGGGCGCGGGCAGCCGCCAAGATTCGCCATCGAAACTACCCGGCGTGCTGGCGATAGCTTTAGGCTTGGCGTGCCTGGCCGCCAACGTACACTGGGCGCGCGGCCAGGAAAAGATCGTGCCCCAGCAAGCGTTACCGGCCAGCGACGCGGCAGTAAAGAGCGAGATCCTCTGGACTGCTGTGGCGCAAACACAGGATCAGGCACAAGACAAAGAGCGTGCCGAGCTGGAAGCGCTGCGGCAGCGCGTCCGCGAGTTGGAAGCGCAGTTGAATGACCGGGAACTTTTGGACCGCAACGCGTCGGAGAAGGCGCGCGCGCAGATGGCGGAGGATATGGCACAGCAGGAAGGGCGCTTGGCTGATCAGAAGTTCTCGGCCGAAGTTCAGCTCCAGAATATGAAGCTGATGCTCGCCAGCGAGCAAGTCAAGCTCGAGAAATTGCAAACGACTTATAAAGAGGATTTTCCGGATGTGAAGGCCGTGAAGGAACGGATCGCCGACTTGGAGGGTGCCTTGGCCGCGACTCAGGAGAAGTTGACGCAGTACAACGCGTACATGGCTCAGGCCCAGAAGCGTCTCGCGGAGCTGCAGAGCCAACTGAATTCGTCCGGGCGGACTCTGGCGTCTGAGCGGGAACTTTTGAAACAAAGGCTCGACCTGTCTCAGGCCCTCCAACGCACCGTCGAACAGCGCCAGTTGCTTTCCAAACCGACTCTGTCCAACTGGACAGTCAAGGCCATCGAAGTCGAGGGCCTCTCCGCCTCAGCGCGCGAGGCTCTGCTCGCCAACCTGCCGGTGATGAAGCTCGGCAGCAAGCTCGCCGAAGGCTCGGTGGATGCGATCGCCGCCGCCGTCAAGAAGTTTGACGAGCACCTGACCTTCACCGTGACCCTGGATGGCTCGGGTGAGGCCGTCATCCACATCTCCAGGCCCAAGATCTAACAGCCCCAGCGTGCGATCATAAAAGCCGGGAGGGTTGCAAATGACTCGAAGACTGGCTGCGATGGCGATTGCCATCTGCCTGCCGCTGGCGGCCAAAGTGCCCAAGCCTGCGATACCCGTCGTCACCTCGGAGCGCGTGGAGTTTGCACCGGGCGGCACCATCCAGGTGACTGGCTCGACGGGCGAACTGAATATCGAAGGCTGGGACCGCGCGGAAGTCGAAATTACCGTCACCCGGTCCACCTATCGCCCGGACACGCCCAAGGATCAGGACCTCGCCAAGCGCCAGTTGAGCGCCATCAAGGTGACCACCGAGCGCAAGAGCCCGACCGAGATCGTGATCCATACCGCCTTCCCAAAACGCAGCTTCTGGGCCAAAGTGGCGGGCTGCCGGCCCGACGTTCAAATGGATTACCGCATCCGCGTGCCACGCGATTCCAAGCTGGTTCTCCGCCACTCGACCGGTGACGTGCTGGTCTACGCCGTCTCGGGCGATATCGACGCCTACGTGCGCACGGGCGACATTGTGATGCAACTGCCCGCCGCCGGGCAATACTCGTTTGACGCCCAGTGCCGCTTCGGCGGCGTCCACTCGGATTTCGCCGGCAATTACCACGTAGGTCACCTGGTGAGCGAACGGTTCGCGCAAAGCGGACAGGCGCCGGCCAAGAAGATATATTTGCGGGTGCACACCGGAGGCATCAATATTCAAAAAGTGGCTTCGGCCACGCCGTAAGCCTTCACCGCGTTCAGTGGGACGATCGCCGTTTGTCGTCTTCAAGCAGCGTGTTTGAGTGAGGGATGACAGGCCACGAGAGGCGATGGCCTGTTCCACCGAAGTGTGGCGACGTTCAGGCCGCCGCGGTCCGCGTCGGGAGCGTCCTCGACTACCAGGGTGAGAAACCTGGTGACCAAGGCGCCGTCGAAACCCTCCGCCAGGATGGTGTAGTGGGTGGTGCGTTCGGGCACAATTTCCAGGCAGCGGTTGACTGATGGCACCACTCCCGCGAGCTGCGGAGAAATGTGCACGGCCCTGGCATTCTCCACGCCATAGCAGAGCTTGGCCTTCTGGCCGGCCACCAGCAGTCCCGTGGTGGCGTAGAACTGCAGGATGCGAACCGGGCCGCGTGGGCCGCCCACCGGGCGGATCCAGGAATCCGCGCCCGATCCACCCGCACTGCCAGCGAGCCACACCAGCGCCAGCAGCGCAACGGCGGCCAATACCCGGGTTAAGAGGCGCAGTAGCATCCAGCTCTACCTATAGACTGCACTGGTTGGGAGACGTTTGCAAGTGCGGTACCCTCGAAAATATGCCCGTCCGGATTGTCCAGGTGGATGCCTTCACAAATCGGCCCTTTGCGGGCAACCCCGCAGCCGTCTGTGTGCTGCCTGCGCCCGCCCCCGAAGAATGGATGCGCCACGTGGCGCGCGAAATGAATCTTTCCGAGACCGCCTTCCTGGTAGGCCGCGACGGCGGCTTCGACCTGCGCTGGTTCACCCCCGCGGTGGAAGTGGATCTCTGCGGCCATGCCACTGTGGCCAGCGCGCACGTGCTCTGGGAGGACGGCCACCTGCCGCCTGGCCGGCAAGCGCGCTTCCACACCCGCAGCGGCCTGCTGCTGGCCGACCGGCGGGGTGATTGGATCGAACTGGATTTCCCGGCCAAGCTGGTTGTGCCCGCCGAAGCTCCCGCGGAGTTGCTTCCGGCGCTGGGAGTGGCCCGCCCCGCCTTCGTCGGCAAGAATGCCTTCGACTACCTGGTGGAAGTGGATTCCGAAGCCACCCTCCGCGCGCTCGATCCGGACCATTCGACGCTCCGCAAGGTGCCCGTGCGCGGCGTGATTGTGACGGCCCGTTCGGCCAGTCCGGAATTCGATTTTGTCTCCCGCTTTTTCGCGCCCGGCTCCGGCGTCGACGAAGATCCCGTCACCGGTTCGTCCCACTGCGCGCTCGCGCCCTACTGGGGCGAGCGGTTCGGCAAGACCTCCATGACCGCCTTTCAGGCTTCGGCCCGAGGCGGCATAGTGCGCGCGCGCCTCGAAGGTGACCGCGTGATTCTGGGCGGACAGGCGGTGACGGTGATGACGGCGGAACTCCTCGCATGAGCGGGTCAGTTCGATAGCGGGTTTCGATGCGCGTCGCAATCGCGTCCGACATCCACGGCAACCGAACCGCGTTTGAGGCGGTCCTGGCGGATCTGCGGCAGACCACTCCGGACCTGATCCTCCACGGCGGCGATCTGGCCGACGCCGGTGCAAGTCCCGTGGAAATTGTGGACCGGATCCGCGATCTCGGCTGGCGCGGGGTAGTTGGCAATACGGACGAGATGCTTTTCAGACCCGAGTCGCTGGCAGAGTTCGCGAGTCAATCGCCCAATCTGCAGACCCTCTTCGCCGCGATAGAGGAGATGGCGGCGGCCACCCGGGAAGCGCTGGGAGAAGAGAGACTCGCCTGGCTGCGGGGCCTGCCGCGCCTTCAGATTCACGGTGCGATGGCCCTGGTGCATGCCAGTCCGGAGAGTCCCTGGCGCGCACCCGCACATACGGCGGGCGATGCCGAGCTGGAGTCGGTTTACGCGCCACTCGGCCAGCCGGTAGCCATCTACGGTCACATCCATCGCTCATACATTCGGAGCGTCGCGGGAATGACGGTCGCCAACACCGGCAGCGTCAGTCTTTCTTACGACGGCGATCGCCGCGCCGCATACCTTTTGCTGGATGAGTCCAAGCCAACAATCCGGCGCGTGGAGTACGACGTGGACCGGGAGATTAGAGCTTTGTCCGGCTGCGGTCTGCCATACGCCGATTGGGTTGCGAAGATCCTCGACAGCGGCCGCTTCCAAGCTTTGTGACCTGCTGGCTTGGGCGGATCTCCGTGATACACTCCGTTCATGCCGGAGCATCCCCGGGTTCCCGACGATCCGCCTCCGCCGTTCTTGGGTAGCTGGCGGCGCGTCTATATCGCGGTCCTCATCTATCTCTGCCTGATCATAGCCGGTTTTTACCTGTTCACCTTGGCTTATCGATGAGAACGCTCGACTGGTTCGTCCTGGTCACATCCCTGGTATCGATTGTCGCCTATGGGCTGTACCGCAGCCGCGGCAGCGACACCGTCGATCGCTACCTGCTGGCCGGCAGATCCATGCCCTGGTATGCCATGGCGCTTTCCATCATGGCCACGCAGGCCAGCGCCATCACTTTCATCTCCACCACCGGCCAATCCTACGTCGATGGCATGCGCTTCGTGCAGTTTTACTTCGGGCTGCCCATCGCCATGATTATCATTTGCGCGACGGCCGTCCCGATCTTTCGCCGCGCCAATATCTACACGGCTTACGAATACCTGGAAAGGCGCTTCGACGGCAAGACGCGCTCGCTGGCCAGCCTGATTTTCCTTTGCCAGCGCGGACTTTCCGCCGGCCTCACCATCTATGCGCCGGCGCTGGTGCTCTCCGTGATTCTGGGCTGGCCGGAACGCGCCACCACGATCATGATGGGCGCCACCGTGATCACCTACACGGTGGCCGGCGGCATCAAAGCCGTCACCTGGAGCGACGTGCAGCAGATGTGCATCATCTTCCTGGGACTGGTGGTGGCGCTGATCACGGTGATTGTCCTGCTGCCTTCGCAGGTGTCGTTTGCCGACGCCGTCTACCTGGCGGGCGCCGCCGGCCGCCTCAATGTGGTGACCACCCACTTCGATTGGAACGACCGTTTCAACATCTGGAGCGGCCTGTTCGGCGGCACGTTCCTGTTCCTCTCCTACTTCGGCTGCGACCAGTCGCAGGTGCAGCGCTATCTCACGGGGCGGTCCATCAGCGAGAGCCGCCTGGGTCTGCTGTTCAACGCCGTGGCCAAGATCCCCATGCAGTTTTTCATTCTGTTCATCGGCGCCATGGTGTTTGTGTTTTATCTCTTCATCCAGCCGCCGGTGCTCTTTCAACAGGCCGAGCTGGCGCGCATTCAAAGCCATGCAGAATTCGAACCAGTGGCCAGTCAATACAACCAGGCCTTCGAGCGGCGCCGCCAGGCAACCCTGGCGCTGGTGGAGGCCCATCACAGCGGCGACCCGGGCGCCGAACATCGCCAGGCGGCCAGCTATCGCGGCGCCCAGCAGGAGATTGATGCGGCCCGCGCTCAGGCCGCGCGGCTGGTGGAACAGACCGGCGGCGAAAAGGGTTTCAGCGACACCAACTACATCTTTCTTTCGTTTGTGACCCGCTACCTGCCGGCCGGCATTGTGGGCCTCGTGATCGCCGTTATTTTCGCCGCCACCATGTCGGCCAGTGCCGGCGAGATCAATTCGCTGGCCACCGTCACTGTCGTGGATCTTTACCGCCGTTATGTGCGGCGCGACGCCGGCGATCACCATTACCTGCTGGCCTCGCGATGGGCCTCGCTCTTTTGGGGCGTTTACGCGGTAGTCTTCGCCGGATGGGGCAAGCACCTCGGGCCGCTGATCGTGGCAGTAAACGTGGTGGGCTCGTTATTCTACGGCTCGCTGCTGGGCTGTTTCGTGGTGGCCTTCGGTTTCCGGCGCGTCCGCGGCACGGCCGTGTTCATCGGCATGCTGGCCGGCGAGGCGGCCATTTTCGCCGCCTTCCTGTTCACCGGCATCTCCTGGCTCTGGTACAACGTGGTGGGCTGCGCCACGGTGGTGGCCACCGCGCTGATGGTCACATACCTGTCGCCCGGCGGCGGCGTGCCTCAAGCGTCCGCCACGCCAGGTATGCGGCAGCCAGGATAACGGCGGCGACCGTCATGGCGGCGAAGTAATGTTCGATATTGCGCTCCACCACTTGCCAGCGCTCCCCCAGGAAATAGCCCAACGCGAGAAACGTGCCCACCCAGACGCAGCCCCCGCTGTAAGCGAAGAGCGCGAATTGCGGAGCCTCCACCGCGCTCATGCCCGCGGCGAAGGCCGTGAGATGGCGCACCCCGGGCACGAAGTAACCGAACGTCAGGGCCCAATGGCCCACGCGCGCAAACCAGGCATGCGCCTTATTCACCCGCGCCTCGGTGATGTGCAGGTAGCGGCCGTAGCGATGGATCAGCTTGATGCCGAAGGTTCGCCCCAGGGTGTAGCTGATGCTAATACCGCACAGGCTGCCGGCCAGGGCCGCGCCGTAGGCCGGCGCTAGCGACATGCGGCCTTTGAAAACCAGGTAGCCGAGGAAGGTGATCAGCGTCTCATCCGGCACCGGCAGCCCGACAACCCCCATCACCAGCAGCAGAAAAATCGCCAGGTAGCCGTACTGCGAAATCCAGACCAGGACGTGTTGTTCCATCAGCGCCCTCGCCTGGCGTCCATCACACGACCAGGCCGGTAACTTCCACCGGCGAACGCTCCCCGCTCATCACCACGATGCCGCTCTCCGTGATGAAGTAACGCGCGCGATCCGCCTCCAGGTCGTAACCGATGACGCTGTCGGCAGGCACCTTGACGTTCTTGTCGAGTATGGCGCGCCGCACTTTCGCGTGGCGGCCGATGTCGCAGTTGTCCATGATGATGGAATCCTCCACCAGCGCGCCGGTATGCACGCGGACGTGGCGCCCCAGGATCGAATTGCGCACCATGCCGCCGGAAAGAATACACCCGCCCGAGACGATCGTGTCGATGGCCTGGCCGCGCCGGTTTTCATCGTCGAAGGTGAACTTGGCCGGCGGGTCGGCATAACTGGCACTGCGCAGCGGCCACGCCCGGTTGTAGAGGTTGAGCGCCGGAGAGACTCTGCGAAGGTCCATGTTGGCGTCGTAATAGGCGTCGATGGTTCCCACGTCCCGCCAGTAGGGCTCGGCGTCGGCGGGTTCCCCGGGAATGCGGTTGCTCTGGAAGTCGTAGGCATAGATTCCGGCCTGGCCTGCCAGCTTGGGCAGAATATCGTGGCCGAAGTCGTGTTGGCTTTCTTCATTGGCGGCATCCACGCGCAGCAAGCGAAGCAGCGTGGCCGTCGAAAAAACGTAGTTGCCCATGGAAGCGAAGACCCGGTCTCGATCGCCCGGCATGGACGGAGCATTCGGATTCTTCTCGTGGAAAGCCAGGACGCGGCCGTCTCCGGACGCTTCGATCACCCCGAATTCGCCCGCCGTCTCGCGCGGCGCGGGCACAGCCGCCACGGTCACTTCGGCCTTCTTCTGGAGGTGGTATTCGATCATGGAGGTGATGTTCATGCGGTAGATGTGGTCCGCGCCGAAGATCGCCACTACATCGGGCGCCGATTGCTCCACCAGGTTGATGTTCTGGTAGATGGCGTCGGCCGTCCCCTGGTACCAGGTCTCATCGGCCGACCGCATCTGAGCCGGCACCGGAATCACGAATTGCGAGCGCAGCATGCCGCCGAACTGCCATCCCTCGCTGAGGTGCTGCAACAGCGACTGGCTGCGGAACTGCGTCAACACGTACACCGAGTAGATGCCCGAGTTGATGAAATTGCTCAGGACGAAATCGACGATGCGGTACTTGCCGCCAAAAGGGACGGCCGGCTTGGCGCGCTCCTTGGTCAGCGGCCAGAGCCGGGTACCCTTGCCGCCGGCCAGAACGATGCCCAACACGCTTAGGCGCATAGGTTTCTAACGGATATTGTTTCAGGCCGCCGTGGGGAATGGCAAGAGGTGCGCAACTTAAAAGTAATGATGGCCGAGTCCGGACCGAGGAATTGTCGAACCAGTTTTGTTTAGGAATGGACGGCAAAGAATCTGGCCCGTTCATGACCATCTCATCGCCACCGAATGCCGGTGGGAAGTACTGGTTGGTTGTGCACGCCCTCGAACGGCCGCTGTTGTCCCCGCATGCCGCCGAACCGTTCCGCGTTGCCGCGCACGATTCGCCCCGCCGCCGGGGCTGATGTCCGTGCTCCCCACTCTCCGGTCAAATGTGTTGTCCAGCACAGTACCGCGGCCCTGCGGAGACACGCAACTTGCAGGATCAAAGGATGGCGGCTGGGTGTATACTAGCTTGGGAACGAAGCCCAAAGGGAAATTGCAGGTCATGAGGTGTCGGGAGAAATCATGAAATTACGTGTCTTTTCCACGTTGGTTGTAGTCTTAGTTTTTTCGTTGCTGGCAGTCAGTGCCCGCGCCGGCACCATTAGTCTTGGAACTGCGGAACCCTATGCGGTGATAGCGCAGACGCTGGTATCCAATGTTACTACCTTCGGGGACACTGTCATCACGGGCAATGTGGGTATCTCCCCATCAGGCTCGTGCACCGGCTTTATCCCGGTGGCATGTGGCTCCGCTTCTGCTGGCACGATCAATGGGACGCTAAATATAAATAATGGGGCCTCGGCGTCGGCGCTGTTCGATGCCGAAGCTGCGGAAACTGCTCTATTAGGCACCGTGATCCCCGCTCCTATAAACGAGACCGGTACTGATCTGGGGTCACTCTCGCCGCTCGCGCCGGGCATCTATTACTTTACGACGGATGCTCAGTTGACGGGAGCACTGACTCTCGCCGCCGGGGGCAACCTCTCTCCGGTTTGGATCTTCGAGATGTCGTCGAAGCTCACTACCGCAAGCAACTCTTCTGTCACCGTGACCGATACTACGGGAGGTGCAGGTGCCGCCGCCGCCGGTGTGTATTGGGTGGTTGGCAGCCAGGCGATTCTCGGTAGCGACACTCTGTTCCTAGGAAATATTCTTGCGGAAACGAACATCAGCTTCCTTCCCGGCGCACAGGATACATGCGGTAGAGCCTTCGCGGACACTTCAGTGACGTTTGCCGGAGACAACCCCGCCGCGCAGGGAGGAATGCCGAATGTGGTCTCCGACACCTGCACACAAAGCCCCAGCGGCTTCAGCGGGGGCTCCGGCGGCGCCACTCCGGAACCCGGCACGTTGGCGCTGTTCTCATCCGGACTACTCGCGATGGTCTTTCTGGCGTTCCGCAAATCGCGCGTAAGTCCGCTAATTTGAGATCTCGGAACAAGACTTTGCTCTTGGTGCACGGCGCGAGCCCCGCGCTGACGCCAGGGTGTCGCGGCTGAAGCCGTGTATCTGCAAAGCAGCAACAACCGAAGAAGAAAATTATGCCTGGGTTCAGCAAACAATAGCCCCCGGCCACGGCGGGTTATTCGGCGCATGATACTTTGTGAACAGAGGAGATCCCGGTGACTGTTCCGGCGAATGCCATGCGGACGTGGACCGCGTACGGGAGTAAAGACGAGCTGTATCGGGAATTGCGAGTTCAACTGGCCGCATTGCTCGAAGGCGAGAGCGACCAGGTTTCGAATGCCGCCAACACCTCGGCGCTGCTCTACCATGCGCTGCCGGACGTGAACTGGGTGGGCTTCTATTTCCTGAAGCAGGGAGAACTCGTGCTGGGTCCGTTCCAGGGACAGCCCGCGTGCGTGCGGATTGCCATCGGCAAGGGAGTGTGCGGCACGGCGGCCAAGACTTTGCAATCGGTGGCGGTGCCCGATGTTCACGCTTTCCCCGGGCATATCGCGTGCGATACGGCGTCGCGGTCGGAATTGGTGGTGCCTCTGGTGAAGGACGGCGTCCTGGTGGGTGTGCTGGACCTCGACAGCCCGTCGGTGGGCCGCTTCGACGAAGCCGACCGCGCCGGCTGCGAGTCGCTCGCCGCCGTCTTCCTGGACCGGTGAGGCCGGCGTCAGGCATGGACCACCTGCTCGCGCGCGGCATTTCGCTCTTCAACCACGGCGAATTCTTTGCGTGCCACGAGGTGCTGGAGGAAGCCTGGATGCCGGAGCGCGGCCCGCGGCGGCTGTTCCTCCAATCGCTGATTCACATAGCCGTGGGCTTCTATCACCACGGCCGCGGCAATCCCGCCGGCGCCACGCGTCAACTCCGCAAGGGCTTGCGCAAGCTGGCCGGGTACCTGCCCGTTCACGAGTCGGTCGATACGGCCCGTCTGGAGCGGGAGGCGCGCGAAGCTCTGGCCCGGATTGAATCCGGCCAGCCGATTCCGGTCTATCCTTTGATTCACCTGGGATGACGGGCTGGTAGACTGAATCCGGGAGCGTATCTCATCCGGTGGTGGGCATGGTCTTCAAAACCACTGAGCGGCCGAAAAGCCGCTGATCGGTTCGACTCCGATCCGTTCCCGCCACTCACTTTGATAAGTTTCAGAAGTTTGTTTCCGTATTGCCAGACCGCTTGCTTACGCGCGCGGCTCTGATAACGGTGTACTAAGGAAAGCATCCGAATACTCCCTAAATGCGGGTTATAAAGGCCCTAGTATTTCGGATATATTACCTCTGAATTCCAAGGGGATTCATAAGAGGCACCCTATGAGATATTTCCGGCTCATTGCAATGGCGGCCCTGGCCTGCGGGTTGATTTGGGGTGACGATCAACCCAACCGCGCGGCGAATGGCGACGGCAGCCGCCAGACCAAAGCGAGCGCGAGCGTGACCTTGCCGCCGGTGCTGCGTCCCACCGAACCGGGTGACGATGTGGTGGTGACGCTGCCAGGCGCACCCGCCAAGGTAACGGCCGTGGTTGTCCCGGCGCCGGCGCCCGCCACCATCGTGCGCAAAACTCCTCCGCCGGCCGACCCGGAGCGGCCCATCTTGCGGCGGCCCAAACGGACCTACCCCGATGGCTTCGAAAAAGACGCCGCGGAGTACCTGCACCAGCGGTTGGGCGCGATGACCGAAGCCGACGCGAAGGAACTGCTGGGTGAAGCGTTAAATTCCCGGCCGGCCTACGATGACGACAAAGCCGTCAATGGCCGCATCTACGCCTATGCCGATCCCACCGGCCACTTCAAGCAGCTCGAACTGGATTTCGACAAGAAATCGGGCCAGTTGCGGACGGTATTCGTGTATCCCCTGCAAATGACCTGGCTGCAATGCCGCAAGACATTTGGCGCCAACGTGCGGGCGACGCCGGCGAATAAAGGGCGAATATTCTACTCGTACTTGAACCGCCGCATGGACGTCCTGGTGGACCAAGGCGGTAAGGTCATCAGCCTGGGGATGTACTAAGGCACCTCCGAAGTAGCTGGAAATTGTTGGTAAGAATCCGAAACCGGCGGCGGAGTCCGGGCGTTTAAGAGCATAGGCGATGCGCTCCGCCGTGAAAGGGCGTATAGTGTAGCTGTACAGGAGTCTCGGACTATGAGCCATCCATGCAAGACGCCCCTGGCAATCCTGGCCGCATTCAGTCTGTTGTCTTTCGCTGCGCTCGCGCAAGCCCAGACGACCACCGGCCAGCAGGACCAAACCACTCCGCCCAAGCAGGACCAAACCACCCCAGCCAAGCAGCAGGATCAGACCACTTCGGCTCAACAAGACCAAACCGCTTCGGCTCAGCAGGACCAGACCACCCCGGCCCAGCAGGACCAAGCCACTCCGGCCAAGAAGAAAATCACAGATAAGAAGAAGGATCCGGACACGATCGGCGATCGTGACATCGGCAAGGGTGTGAATTTCTACTCGCTCGACAAGGAAATTGCCCTGGGCAAGCAGATAGCGCAGGAAGTGGAGCGGCAAGCCAAGATCGTCGACGATCCGATCATTGCCGAGTACGTCAACCGCATTGGGCAGAACTTGGTGCGGAATTCCGATGCCAAAGTGCCGTTCACCATCAAGGTGCTGGACTCCGAAGAGGTGAATGCGTTCGCGTTGCCTGGTGGATTTTTCTTTGTGAACACGGGGCTGATCCTGAAGGCGGAGACGGAAGCGGAACTGGCGGGCGTGATGGGGCACGAGATCGCGCACGTGGCGGCGCGCCACGGCACGCGCCAGGCGACGCGCGGCGACATCGCGCAGATCGCCACCATTCCATTGATCTTTATGGGCGGCTGGGCGGGCTATGCCATCCGGCAAGGCGCCAGCCTGGCGATTCCCATGGGCTTCCTGACTTTCTCGCGGCAATTCGAGAAAGAGGCGGACTATTTGGGGTTGCAGTACATGTACAAAGCGGGCTATGATCCGACGGCGTTTGTCGACTTCTTCGAGAAGATTGAATCGCTCGAGAAGAAGAAACCCGGAAGCATCTCCAAGGTCTTCTCCACGCATCCCATGACCGACGACCGCATCAAGGCTTCGCAAGAAGAGATTCAGAAGATCCTCGCGCCGAAGCCGGAGTACGTGGTGAATACGTCGGAATTCAACGACGTCAAAGGGCGGCTGAACATGCTGCACAACCGCCGCAAGGTGAACACGACCGATCCCAACCGTCCGCAGTTGCGGCGCGCGCCGGGCAGCGGCACCGGACCCGTGGATGCCAACGACGGCAGCACCAAGCCCGATTCGGACGATCGGCCCACCCTGAAACGCCGCGATGCCGGCGGCGGCGGCGGACTGTAAGACGGCCTGATCCTTGCGTGGGGCAGGATGGTATCCTGCGCATCGATTGTCAATCGGTGGAACCGGGCGCGACTTGGCTCGCGTGAGCGATGACTCCGCGCAAAAGCACAACCCGCGGTCAATAGATGAAGCCGAGCTTCTTGAGCGTCGCGGCTGGTTCCGGACCTTCGAATTGTGTCAGCAGGGCTTTTTGGCGGCCGTTGAGAAGGGCCACTCCGGAAGGATAGCCGGAGAAGCCGAACACCCGCTTCAACTCCGCGAAATCGGTGGATACACCCGCCTTGAGGCCGGTCATTTGCAGGAATTGAACGGAGTACTGCGGCTCTTCCACCGGGATCGAGACCACGCGCGTATCACCCCAATCGAGTTGCGACATGCTTTTGGCGGCGTCAATGCAGTGGCGGCATTCGGGATTGAAAAAGAAGAGGAAGATGCGACCATGCCGCAGCGAGTAGGGCCGGCTGTCCACTGTGATGGTGGCCGGCGCGAGGGTTCCGGTCTGATGGGCCACTTCCACGCCATAGGAAACCCCCGCGAAGACCGCGACGGCCGAGAAGATCAGCGCAGCCGTGCGTGGGCTGGCGGGAGGCTTTGACCACAGGCCCGCGGCGGCGGCGAGCAGCAGCATGAGGCCGTCGCCGATGAAGAAACCGGGCCCGACCGCGCGCTTGATCCACGGAAAGCAACTGCAATCGACGCCGCGCAGGGCGTTGTAGTGGACGGCGAACCAGCCGAGAAACGCGAGCAATAGCAGCCCGGTGAGAATCGCGCCCCAGCGGCGGAAACGCGGCACCAGCACAAACACCCCGCTCACGGTTTCGACCACGCCGAGCGACACCGTCAGCAGGAGGCTCCAGGACTCCGGCACCAGGGCTTGCGACATCCGCATGGCGGCGCTCTGGGGATCGGTGATCTTCCACAGGCCGGAGGCCAGAAACAGAACCGACAGCGCCACGCCGGCTATCCACGCGAATGCTGTTTTCCAGCCGGCCGGCTCAAGCGAGCGCAAGCGAAGCGAGCCCCTCCGGCGGCTGTGCCATACTGTCGATCATGAGCCCTATTGTAGTCCTTCGCGCGGGCGCGGGGCCCCAACGCCGGTTATGACGCTCTTCGCATGGATGCTTCTGCTGGCGGCATCGACGCGCGGCGAGCTGGCGGATGAAGACTGCCGGATTCCGGCCGGCGAATGGCGTTACGTGGAGGTGCAGCTCCACCAGGAGCCCGCCAGCGTCTCGGCCAGCTACGAAGTGCGGTCCGGGGCGGGGCGGGTCCGGCTGGCGCTGATGCGCCGGGAAGACCTGGAGCGTATGCGGGACGATCTGCCGCACGGCCACCTCGCCGAGACGCCGCTGGGGAAGTCGGGTCAGCTCACGGATGCGTTTCGCCGCCGCGGCGACTACGCCGTGGTGCTGGACAACCGCGACGGAACTCGCGCCGCCACCGTGCATTTGCGTGTATGGCTGGACTTCGGCGGACGCCGCGATCCGGAGGTGACCGAGCTTGCTCCAGAGCGCCAGTTCGTGGTGGTACTCGTCAGCCTGGCTGTTTTCTTTGGAATCGTGGCGTATTCCGGCCGGCGCCTGTGGCGCTCGCTCAGGCGCTGAAGCAGAGCAGGCTACTGGCCCGTTCGCCACAGAGAGGGAGGGCCAGCCGTTTAACGCAACCCATCGCCCGGCTCGGCAAACACGGCAAATTCGCTGAGCGCCGGGCTGGCGGAAGCTTCTGTCACGCGCAACCGCAGGCGCTCCGCTGTGACGGGCTTGTCCAGGCGGATAAGGCGCCGCGGCCCGATGCTGGTGGCTGCCGCCAGCGGCACCCAGGTTCCCGTGTTCCAGCGATCCACGGCGACGCTGTCGATGCGTTGTCCCAGGCGAATTCGCTCACGCAGGCGAATCACGCTGAAAGTGATGGGCCGGCTGAAATCGATGACCGCTTCAGCGGCAAGCACGGCGTCATCGGTGGCCCAAAAGGAGTCCGCGCGATTATCGACCAGGTTGGCCCCGGCATAAGCGCGCGCGTTGCCGCGAACGTTGGAGGCCGTGACCCTGGCCTTGGCCGCGAAGTTGCTGGAAAACGTGGCGTGCCGGTAATCGCCGAAGGCGCGCAGCGCCGCGATGTCCTCGGCCTGCAATAATCCGTCCCGGTTGGGCGGGACGTTCAGCAGCAGGTTGGCGCCGCGCCCGGCGGACTTGTAGTACAGGTCGATGAGTTGGGCCGGCGTCTTCACGCGGCTGTTTTCGTTCTGGTGCCAAAACCAGCCGGGCCGGATGGAAACGTCGCATTCGGCCGGCAGCCAGTGTGTTCCGTGGCGATGTCCAGCGGGCGATTCGCGTTCCCGGACATCGCCGGGGGATGCCGGACCGCCGCCGGCGCCCACCGGATCGTAGGTGGCCCAGCAGGGATCACCGGCGATGCCGCGTTCATTCCCCACCCATCGCACGTCCGGTCCCACATCGCTGAAAATGACAGCTCCGGGCTGGAGTTTTCGCACCAGGTCCCAGGTGCCGGGCCAGTCGTAATAGGCGCGTTTGTCGATGGTGCGTTTCTCGCGGGCGCCGCCGTAAAAGCCGTCGCCACCGTTGGCGCCGTCGTGCCAGACCTCAAAGACCGGACCGTAGTCCGTCAACAGTTCGGTAAGCTGGCGGCGATAGATGCCGATGTAGGCGGGCGTCCCGTAGTTGGGGTTATTGCGGTCCCACGGAGAAACGTAGACGCCGAACGAAAGATTGCGGCGCGCCGCCGCCGCCGCGAGATCGCGCACCACGTCGCCCTGGCCCGACCTCCAGGAGCTGTTGCGGACGGAATGATCGGTGGTTCTGGTGGGCCACAAGCAAAAGCCGTCGTGATGCTTGCAGGTGAGGACGACGCCGCGCATACCGGCCGCCGCCAGCGCCTCCACAATGGCATCCGCGTCGAATCTGGCGGGCTGAAAAACATTGGGGTCCTCGTCGCCGTAGCCCCATTCCCTGCCGGTAAAGGTGTTCACCGTGAAATGCAGGAAGGCGGTGGTTTCCAGACTGTGCCAGCGCAATTGGCGGTCGGTGGGAAGGGCTCCGTAGGGCGCGGGCGCCGCAGACGCCGCAAGGGCCGGCCAGGCGGCCAGCATTCCAGGTGCCGCAGCCAGCATGGTGCGCCTGCTGATCATGGCCTTGCGGCTACTTGCGGCCCTTGGCCTTGGCCTTGGCGTTTGGCTTGACTTTCGGCTTGACTTTGGGCTTGGCTTTGGTCTTCGGCTTGGGAACCTTGACCACGGGCGCGGGTCCGGCAGCGGGCTCCATCTCAACCAACACCGCGTCCTCGAGGCCTCCTTCAGCCTCCACTTCAGCCTCCACTTCAGCCTCCACTTCAGCCTCCACTTCAACTTCGACCTCGGCCACTTCGTCAGGATCTTCGGGCACCAGGTCCACCACGGCGGCGTCCGGACTGACCTTTTTCAACACTTCGGCAAACAGCGCAGCCTTGCGCAGATCCACCTTGGGCGGGGGCGCCTGTTCGTGCCGGTAGTCGTGATCGCTGTGGCAAGTGCGGCAACGGACTTTCGCGGGAGCTGCGTTGATCACCGAAACCACGGCGTGGTTCATGATCCGTTTGCACCGCACGCAATAATCGTCGAGATCGTCACCCAACCGGATATCGCGCATAAGGGTCTCCTAACTGACGGTTGATTCGGCGCCCTCGGGGGCGGGCGTTGGCGAAACCTCCTGCTTGAGTTCCGGGACGACCCACTGCGCCGGCTCAAACCCGACGTACTTGCAAACCCGCAACTGGCCGTCGGCGGTCTCGAGCAGGTCGCCCAGCATCAAGGGCTCCGCGGACTCGCGCAGCGCCTGCCAGGCGTCGTATTCGTTGCGAGCTTCCACCTGGCCGTCCGGCTCGTAATCGCGGGGCTTGAGCGACGCGCACCCCGAAAGATGCGGCGCCCAGCGAAATTGCTGCCTTGGCGAATCCTTCATGCGATAGATCCGATAGAGCGGCATACGAGGTACATTGTAACCAATGTCGGCAAGGCGAGTCGGAAGCGGCAATGCCGTTAAAATTGCAGAAACGCAACCGTCAAGGAGATAGATGAAGCTTCCGGCCTGGCTGACGCGCGCCGCGGCGACCCGGGAGACAGCGCGCATCAATCGATTCCGCGCCGATTTCGCCAAGCTGGATGACGCCAGGCTGCGCGCCCGCTTCCAGGAATCGGGAGACCTGCTCGAAGGCATGGCGGCCGTCGCCGCGGTGGCGGCACGCGTGGTCCAGCTCGAAATGTTCGACGTGCAACTGGAAGGCGCGCTCTCGCTGGCACGCGGCCGCATCGCCGAGATGCAGACGGGCGAAGGCAAAACACTGGCCTGCACGCCCGCCGTGGCATGGCAGGCCCGCAGCGGGGAAGGCGTCCACGTGATGACGGTCAACGACTACCTGGCGCGCCGCGATGCGCGCTGGATGGGCGGCATCTACTCCTTCCTCGGCCTGACAGTGGGGTGCGTGCAGCAGACCATGCGCCCCGCCGAGCGCCGCGCGGCATACGCCTGCGACATCACCTATGCCACGGCCAACGAAATCGGCTTCGACTTTCTGCGCGACCAGATTGCGCTGCGGCCCGAAGAGCAGGTGCACCGGCCGTTTCACGCAGCCGTCATTGACGAAGCCGATTCCATCCTGATCGACGAAGCGCGCATCCCGCTGGTGCTGGCCGGCGGGGTGGTGGACGAGCAAGTGCTGGCGCGGCAGGTGGACCCGATGGTGCGCCGCTTCCACCGGGGCCTCCACTTCACGCTGGACGAGCACGGCCGCAACATCGCGCTGGCCGACGAAGGCGCGCGCGTGGCGGAGGCGGCCCTGGGGTGCGGCAACATTTTCGCGGAAGCCAACCTGGCTCTCTACAGCGCGGTGCACAACGCCATCCACGCCCATTTTCTGCTGCGGCGCGACGTGGACTACGTGGTGAAGAACGCCACCATCGAATCGGTGGACCAGTTCAAGGGCCGCATCGCGCAGGACCGCCGCTGGCCCGCCGGCCTGCACACCGCCATCGAAGCCAAGGAAGGCGTCCCGTTCCGGCGGCAGGGCCGCGTGCTGGGCTCGATCGCCCTGCAAAACCTGGTTGCGATGTACCCGCACGTCTGCGGCATGACGGGCACGGCCGCCACGCAGGCCGCGGAATTCCGGCAGTGCTACGGGCTGGAAGTGGACGTGATACCCACCAACCTTCCGGTGATTCGCGAGGATGAGCCGGATGTAGTCTTTCCGACCAAAGCGGCCAAGGAACAGGCCGTGGCGGAAGTGATCCGCAGCGTGCACTCCTCCGGCCAGCCGGTGCTGGTGGGAACCGCCAGCGTGGAAGAATCCGAACGGCTGAGCCGCGCGCTGGCGGATATTCCGCACGCGGTGCTGAACGCCCGCAACGAGGAAGAGGAAGCGGAAATCGTGGCGCGGGCCGGGGAGCGCGGCGCCGTCACCATTTCCACCAACATGGCGGGCCGCGGCGTCGATATCAAACTGGGCGATGGGGTGGCTGCGCTGGGCGGACTATTCGTGATCGGCACCAATCGCCACGAGAGCCGCCGCATCGATCACCAGCTTCGCGGGCGCGCCGGCCGGCAGGGCGACCCGGGGCGCTCCCGCTTCCTGATTTCACTCGAAGACGACCTGCTGGTTCGCTACGGCATCGAGAACGCCAGATACCGGCACGATGCCGAGAGTATCCAGCGGCTGATCGAAGGACAGAACCTGGACATCCGGACATTCCTGGTGAAGTACGAAGGCATCGTCGAAGGCCAGCGCAACCGAATCCAGCAGCGCCGGCAGGCGATTCTCACCTCCGACCTGCCGGAGCGCGAGCGCCTGGTCTCTCTCACCACCATCGACGACCTTTGGGCCGATCACCTGGCCGCCGTTTCCGAACTGCGGTCGGGGGTGCAATGGTATTCGTACGGGGGACGCGACCCGCTGCATGAATACCTGACACGGGTGGATGCGATGTTCCGCGAGTTGGAGGACTCGCTGGAGGGCGAAACAGCCGCGCGGCTGGAAGAGGCCGGGAAGCGGGGGCTCGACCCGGCCGAGCGGGGCGCCACGTGGACGTATCTCACCACCGACCGGCCATTCGGCGAAGGGAGCGAGCGGATTCTCCGGGGCATCCTGCGCAAGTTCGGGTTGAAGGGTTATTCGTAAGCAAACTGCGTATTCACCGCGGAGACGCCGAGGCGCGGAGAAAAGTTGAGAGGCCTGGATTGGGGAGCGGTTGGCAGGCGAAAGCGCCTGCTCCAGAATCGGAAAAAATCCAGCCAACGAGGCTTTGCCAGCTAAGATAGTGGTGGAGATCATTTTGAAGAAGCTGCTGTTGTTCGTGCTGCTGGCCGCGGCGGCGGGGCTGATCACTTGGGGCGTGCTGCGCAAGAATGTGCCGCCCGTGGTCGGCTTCGCGCGCGTCCACGGTGAAACGCTGGTGAGCACCCTCTCGACCAACGGAAAGGTGGAACCGTTCGAGTGGCGGGCCGTGCATGCTGAAACCAAGGGCATGGCCGGCGAGGTCAATGTGGCGGAAGGCCGCCCGGTGGAAAAGGGCGCGGTGCTTGCCACCCTTACGGATCCTTCCGCCAAGGCTGAACTCGACGCCGCCGAAGCCAAAGTTTCCGAGGCGCAAGCCAACCTGGCGTCGCTCGAAAGCGGCCCCAAGCCGGCCGAGCTCACCGAAATCGATAACGGTCTGGCGCGCGCCAACGTGGACCTCCAGCAGGCCGAGCGGGAGCGCGCGGCACTCGAGCGCCTGGCCGCCCAACACGCCGCCACCGGCGCGGAGGTGACGGCGGCCGGCAATAAAGTGGAACAACTGCGCGTGCAGATCGCAGGCCTGGAAAAAAGGCGAAGCACGATGCCGGCCACGGCACCCGACGTAGCCGCCGCGCGTGCCCGGCTGCAAGATGCGCAAGCCGCGCTGGAGCTGGTGAAGCGGCAGGCGGCCGAAAGCGAAATCCGCGCACCCATCGGCGGCGTGGTCTACGGCCTGGCGATTCGCCCCGGTGCTTACCTCAACCCGGGCGACCTGGTGGCCAACATCGGCCTCATGAACCGCCTGCGCGTGCGGGTATACATCGATGAGCCCGAACTGGGGCGCGTCGCCAAACAGCAGCCCGTCACCATCACGTGGCAGGCGCTTCCCGGCAAACAGTGGCAAGGCGTGGTGGAGCAGATGCCGGCCACCATTGAAACGCTCGGCTCCCGCCAGGTGGGACAGGTGATCTGCGTGATCGAGAATCCCGGCCGAGAACTGGTTCCAGGAACCAACGTGGATGCGTTGATACGAACCGCGGTGGTCGATCATGCTCTTACCATTCCCAAAGAAACGCTGCACCACGACACGGCAGGGGACTACGTCCTTCTGCTGAAGGGCGACACGCTGGAGCGTCGCACGGTGAAGACCGGCGCTTCGAGCGTGACGCGCATTCAAGTCACGGATGGGCTGGCCGAAGGGGACGCTGTCGCCATGCCGTCGGATACACCGGTGAAAACAGGCGATCGCGTGACGGCGGCAGGGGAAGCTGGCAAATAGAGGGTGTGCAAAAGAAGGGGAGAACCCGGCTAGGGGCAAAACCGGGACAGCTATCCAATTCCAAAGACGGGAATTGGTAGCAGTCCCCCGTTTTGCGAGCGCTGGTTTTGCGGGGCGGGGGTTGCGGCATCGGAGCATTTCCGAAACAATAGCAACTTCATGTCGCCATCCCAGCCGAAGTATGCGTGGTACCGGGACCTCAACCGCTACCAGTGGTTCGTGCTGGCGGTAGCCTGCACCGGCTGGATGTTCGACAGCATGGCGCAGCAGATCTTCGGACTGGCGCGGCGGCCGGCTATCCAGGAACTGATGGGAGCGCATGCCACCAGCGCGGCGGTTGCCCAGCAGAGCGGCTACGCCACGTCGGTCTTTCTGATCGGCTGGGCCACGGGCGGGATTCTCTTCGGCATCCTCGGCGACCGCCTGGGGCGCGTCAAAACGATGATGCTGGCCATCCTTTCTTATACCGTCTTCACGGGCCTCAGCACGCTTGCCGTGGGCGTCTGGGATTTCGACGTCTACCGCTTCCTGTGCGGTCTGGGTGTGGGCGGACAATTCGCCGTGGGAGTGGCGATCGTCGCCGAAGTCGTCCCCGAACGCGCTCGGCCCTACGCGCTGGGCACCATCCAGGCGTTTTCTCCGTTGGGCAACATACTGGCCGCGTTCATCGGAATCGCGCTGGGATTGATGGAACAATCCGGCGTCATCACGGGAGCATGGCGCTACCTGTTCTTGGCCGGGGCCCTACCGGCGCCACTGGCCATTTTGGTCTTTATGAAGGTCAAAGAGCCCGAACAGTGGCTGAAAGCCCGCGCGCAAAAAGTCAAGCTGGGGTCTTATAAGGAGTTGTTTTCCGATCCGCGCTGGCGCCGCAACGCTATCGTCGGCCTGCTGCTTTCGGTAGCAGGCGTGGTGGGGCTGTGGGGCATCGGCTATTTCAGTTACGATCTTTTCCGCCAGGTATTGGATACATCATTCCGCGCGCAGGGAATGACGGGCGCGGCGCTGGCCGGCAAGACCACCACGTGGATCGGCGTCACTTCCATGTTTCAAAACCTGGGTGGATTCTTCGGTGTCTATGCATTCACGTATCTCACGCACTACACCGGCCGCCGGGTGGCCTTCGCGGTGAGCTTTGTCGCGGCCATGCTCGCCACCGCATACACCTTCTGGCACATCAAAGTGATCGCCGACATGTTCTGGATGGTCCCGATGATGGGCTTCTCGCAGCTCATGTTATTCGGAGGGTATGCCATTTACCTGCCGGAGTTGTTCCCCACGCGGCTGCGCTCCACGGGCACGAGTTTCTGTTACAACGTGGGGCGCGGCCTGGCCGCAGCCGGTCCCATCAGTTTCGGTTACCTCACCGGCACGGTATTCGCGTCGCATGCCGAACCCATGCGGTACGCGGGCGTGACCATGTGCCTGGTGTTTCTGGTGGGGCTGGCGGCGCTGCCGTGGGCGCCGGAGACCAAGGGGCAGCCGCTGCCGGAATGAGCTGAACTGCACGGAGTAAGGTGCGCCGGGTTTGCGGCGACGCTGCTACACTAAGTCAGTAATGCCTGCAGCCGCCGGAATCAACATTAGTGAACTCGCCGGCGATCGCGGCGTTCGCGAATGTTTGCAGTGGTTCACCCGCGAGAAGCAGTGGATCAACGAAATCCACCTGCAACTTTGCCGCGTCCCCGCCCCCACTTTCCTGGAACAGGATCGCGCCGCGTGGCTCCAGGAGCAGTTGCGTTCTTTCGGGTGGAACACTTCCATCGACCGTGCGGGCAATGTGATCGCGGTCCACGGGGAAGGTCCCTACGTGGCTTTGAGCGCGCACATGGACACGGTGATCGCGCCGCGCGGAAAGGAAGACATCTTCGTGGATGCCGACGGACGCTTCTGCGGACCGGGAGTCTCGGATAACGGCGCCGGACTGGCCGCGCTGCTGGCGATGGCGCGGGTGTGGAAAAACGGCGGGGGCATCCCCGGGCTTTCCGGCAACCTGCTGCTGGCGGCCAATGTGGGCGAAGAGGGCGAAGGCAACCTGCTGGGAATGCGCCAGCTTTGTAAACAGCCGCCCCACGGCCGCCCGATCGGAGCCTTCGTGGTGGTGGACGGCGCCAATACCGACCACATCACCACGCGCGCGCTGGGCAGCCGCCGGTTCGAAATCGCCTTCAGCGGCCCCGGCGGGCATAGCTGGAGCGATTATGGCGTCGGCAACCCGCTGCATGCGCTGTGCCGGGCGGTGGCATTTTTCGCCGAGACGCGGATTGAAGGCACGCCGAAATCCGCGGTTAACGTGGGACTCATCGAGGGCGGCTCCAGCGTGAACGCCATTCCGCAACTGGCGCGCGCCAAAGTCGACATCCGCTCGGAGAGCAACCAGAAGATGGACGAACTGGTGGGCCTGCTGACCGCCGCGGTGGATCGCGCGCGCGATCTGGAAAACCAGCGCTCGAGCGGCGGCAAGGTGACCAGCAAGCTCAAGGAGATTGGATCGCGGCCCGCCGCGGCGCTTCCGGAAAACTCGGCCATTCTGCAATACGTGCGGGCCGTAGATGCGCACCTGGGCGTCCGCTCCCATCTGGATTGTTCCTCGACGGACGCCAACATTCCGCTCTCCCTGGGGATTCCGGCGATCGCCATCGGGGCGGGGGGCATCGGCGGCGGCGCCCACACCACGCAGGAATGGTTTCGCCCGGAAGGCCGGGATCTGGGCCTGAAGCGCATCTTCCTGACGCTGCTGTTGTTGCTTCGCGGCAGCACGGCCGACGGCATGGCAGGCGGTGGGACTCGGGATTAGCGCGGACGGCGGTACCTTTGCCGCGGCCCCGCGTCTATAAAGTACGTGGGTGGAATCCCCCCGGATCGAGTGGCGCGGGACGGTGGTCTGCGCCATACTAATAACAGGATTACGGCTACCGCCTTGGCTCTTATGACTCAGGCGCGGGCGCGGCTTTCTTGATCGGGTTGTCCCAAGTGGAAGTGAAACCACTGAATCCGCGGCGGCATCCATTATCAATAGCAGAGGAGTAGGTAAGATCCCATGAGTTTCTTTGACAAGTTACGCACGCAGAAGTTGCTTTCGTTTACGGTGATATTGTTTACGCTGTCGTTGGGCATCGTCCTGGGCACGCTCGTCAATTCGGGCGTGAAGGCGGCCAAAGACAGCGGGCCAGCCCCCGGCGCGACACCGCTGGTGATTCCCAACCCGGTGGAGTTGTCGACCACATTCAGCCAGATTGCCAAGCAAGTGGCGCCCTCGGTGGTGAACGTCTCGGTCACGTACAAACCACAGCCCGTGCGCGCCCGCACGCGCCGCCAGACCTCGCCGGACGACGGCGACCAGGGCGACGACAACGGCATGAATGATTTCTTCAACCACTTCTTCGGCAACCCGTTCGGCAATGGCATCCCGGAGATGCCCAACAGCCGCGGGGGCGAAGCGCTGGGCTCCGGCGTGGTGGTGGACGGGGCCGGTTACATCCTGACCAATAATCACGTGGTGGACAAGGCCGATAAGATCAAAGTGAAATTCCCGGGCGACCCGGAGAAGTATGACGCCCAAGTGATAGGCGTGGACGCGCCCACGGATCTGGCGGTGATTCGCGTGGAGGGCAAGCATAACCTGGTTCCGCTCAAGATCGGCAACTCCGACGCCGTCCAGGTTGGCGATTGGGCCATGGCCATCGGTTCCCCCTTCGGTTTCGACACAACCGTCACCGCCGGCATTATCAGCGCCAAGGGACGCGTGATGGATGGCGACACCAGGATGCAGTTCCAGCATTTCCTGCAGACCGACGCGGCCATCAACCCCGGCAATTCGGGCGGCCCGCTGCTCAACATGCGGGGCGAAGTGATCGGCATCAACACGGCCATCGCATCTCGTTCGGGCGGCTACGAAGGCATTGGATTCGCGCTTCCCATCAATACGGCCGCGGGAGTCTACAACGACATCATCAAGACCGGCAAGGTGACGCGCGGTTCGATCGGGATCTCGTTCAGAAAATCGGACGACCCCCGAACCACCGCGGCCCTCAAAGTGAGCGGCGCCAAGGAAGGCGTATTCGTGGAGACCGTAGCCGCCGGCGGTCCTTCCGAAAAGGCCGGCATCAAGTCGGGCGACGTGATTGTGTCCATCAACGGTCAGACGATTCACGACGGCGACCAGTTGATCGGCATCGTCACGGCCACGCCAGTGGGCAACAGCCTGGAGATCGGCGTGCTGCGCGACGGCAAACGTGAAAATTTCAAAGTTGTGGTGGGCAACCTGGCTCAGATCTTCCCCGAAGAATTCGGCGGCGGACGGCCCGATAATTCCAGCCAGAGCGAAGGCACCACGGTCAGTTTCGGCATGACCATCAACCCGCTCACCGACCGCCAGCGCGAGACGCAGGGGATCAAGGAGAAGGGCGGCGTGCAGGTTTCCGAGGTGGAACCCGGCTCTTTCGCCCAGGACGTCGGCCTGGAGCGTGGCGACGTGATTCTGGAAATCAACCGCCACGCGGTCAATTCGGCGGAGGATATCAAGAAGATCCAAGCCACCTTGAAGCCGGGCGACCCGGTCATGTTCACGGTGCTGCACCACGACCCCAGACGCAACGAGTGGTCTTCCGTTTTCCTGCCCGGGACCCTTCCCAATCAGATGCACTAACCGGCTTCGCGAACCGGGGACGGCCTCCAGATCGACTGGATGGCCGTCTCCGGGACACCGTTCCCCGCCGGCCTTGAACCTCTGTTACACTATTCCACTGGAGATGCGGACCATTCTGACCTGCGCAGCCGCCCTGTCGATGGCGGCACTGGCTTGGGGCTTCCAGCCGCCTGCTCCGGCGACGCAAAAGAAGGCCCCGGTAAAGAAAGCGGCCGTGAAGTCCGTCGCCAGGAAACCGGCAGCGCAAACCAAGGCCGGCGCGACGGTCCACACGGCTGCCGCCAGGAAGTCCGCTAAGAAGATCCCCGTCAAACGGACCACCTGGCGCAACCGGCAAGCCATCCCCAGTTCGGACCGCTACCAGGAAATCCAGAGCGCCCTGGTGGCCAAAGGCTACCTGCCGGCGGACGCCGCCACTGGCGCCTGGGACCAGGCCTCCGCTGACGCCCTCAAGAAGTTCCAATCCGAGCAAAACCTCGACTCCACTGGCAAGATCAATTCGCTTTCTCTGATCGCCCTGGGGCTCGGCCCGAGGCACGACAGCAGCTCCACCAAACCCGCGGAGGGCGGCAACAACGACCCGCCGGACTCCACCCGCCGGTAGTTGCTATACTCCGGACCAGGAGTCCCCATGTTTTCTCTTCGTGTGCTGAACGCATGCCTTCTGACCGCCGGCCTGGTCTGCGCGGCCGATTCCGACGCGGTCAAACAGGCTGCAGTCCGAGCGGAACAGCAATTCGCTAAAGCGCCCGAGGCGCTCCGGCCAGCGTTCCGCAAGCTGGCCGCGGACGCTCTCGAGCAGCGTTATCCCGATCTGGCGAAGCAATTCTCGGGTCCGGCCGCCGCTCCGGCCGCCGCGCGGACGGCCGCGCCGCGCACGCCGCTTTCAGCCGATGCCGCCGCCATCCAGAAAAGCATGGGTCAAATTCGGGCGCTGGCGACCGACGCCGAGCGCGGCAGATTGGTCGTCAAGCTGGCCGCCGACATCCGCGCGCTGCCCGCCGGCCGCGAAAAGCTCAGCCTGGCTTCCAGCCTTTCGAACCTCGCCACCGAAGGCGATCTGGGCAAAGAAGCGTTGAATGGCGTGGCCGCCGCATTGGCCCAGGCCCTTCACGAAACCGAAGGCGCCGCCGGCAATTACGTTGAGCTGGCGAAGCTGATCCGCTACGAGCACGTTACCCCGCCGGCCGCCGACCCGGCTGTGGAGGCCGCCACAGCCGTGCTCGAGCTGCGCGACCAGGTGCTGCAGGAGACCGGCTTCACACTCACCGCGCTCGACGGCAAAGTCTACAGCCTGGATGCCCTGCGCGGCCACGTGGTCCTGCTGAACTTCTGGGCCACCTGGTGCCCACCCTGTCGCAAAGAAATGCCCGACATGCAAAAGCTCTACGAGCGTTTCGAGAAGAAGGGCTTCATCGTGCTGGCGGTCTCCGACGAGAAGCGCGAAACCGTGGAAGGCTTTCTGGCCAAACAGAGCTATACCTTCCCGATCCTCCTGGACCCGGACCGCAAGACCAACACCGCGTTCTACGTGGAAGGCATCCCGAAAAGCTTTTTATTCGATCGCCAGGGCCGGCTGGTGGCCCAATCTATCGACATGCGAACGGAATCCCAGTTCCTGGAAATGTTCAAGAGCGCCGGGCTGGAATAGATCAGCCAACTTTAACGGAATGATTTGGTGCGGGGCCTTCCGCTCCCTTACGGTCGCGGCTCGCGGCGTGACGTTAATGCTGGCTCACCGACAGCACATTGCCGTCGGGGTCTTTGAACCAGGCCACTTTGCTGCCGTCGGGCGTGGTCCAGATGCCGCGGTTCTTGTCTTGCGCGAAAGGATACTTCTCGGTCTCCACGCCGCGCCCCCCGAGCCAATCGACCACTGCTTCGATATCGCCCACTTCCCAGCCCAGCACAGTGCCCTGCAGTGGCGTAAACTTGGGAGCTTTGGAAATCCGGATGTGGTGGCCACCCACTTTCACCGCAAGCGCAAACTGATCCAGGCTGATAAACTCAAAACCCAGCTTGCCCACATAGAATGCTTTCGCCCGGTCGTAGTCAGTCGTAACGAGAAACCCGACCATTTTGCCTTTCGCCAGCATCGTCTCCTCCATTCGCCTTTCAGGAATACCACTTGCAGCTTGCAATTTCTCGCGTTATTGTGACAAGAAATGTCGGAAAAGTGCCACAGCATCCTGATGGATTCGCGCGGCCGTGCCGTGGCCCAAATCGCCAGCGTCTGTTGCGACTTCAAGAACGGTAAAATCATACCGGAGCACTTCCACCCGGAGCACCAACTGGTATTCGCGTCTACCGGTGTTATTACCGTACACACGGGCCAGAACGTCTGGGTGGTCCCCCCGATGCGGGCCGTCTGGATTCCGGCGCTCACGCCGCACCGCATCGTCATGTCGGGTCTGGTCTCCATGCGGACCCTTTACTTTCTCCCCAAACTGGGCCGCTCGCTCCCCCAAAAATGCTTCACGATGAACGTGTCGCCGCTCCTCCGGGAGTTGATTCTGCATGCCTGCCGGTTCCCGAAACTACGCACGGCGTCTCCGGTTGAAAAGCGGATTATCGAGGTCATCGTCGATCAATTGAAGGCCGTGGGCTCAATTCCTTTGCAGTTGCCGCAGCCTTCCGATTCGCGGGCCATGCGAGTGGTGCATTCTCTCTCGCGCAATCCGGGCGATTCGCGCACTCTCGAAAAGCTGTGCAAGGAATGCGGCGCCAGCAAGCGCACCGTCGAGCGCCTCTTTATTCGGGAAACCAAGATGACATTCGGCAAGTGGCGCCAGCAGCTTCGCCTGCTCCATTCGGTCGAACTGCTGGCTTCCGGCGAGAAGGTGACGGCCGCGGCTCTCGGCGCCGGATACAACAGCGCCAGCGCTTTTATCGCGATGTTCCGCAAACAGCTCGGGGCGACTCCCAAGTGCTACCTATCCGGCTGATGGATCGCAGGCGCGTTTCGCGTACGGCTTTCGGGCTACTTTTCCCCCGTGCCCAGCAGCGTTTCGAAGTATGGCGCTTCCGTCTCCTTATATACCACGGCGGTCTCGACGTGCTTGAAACCCGCGCCCTTTAAATAGCGCTCCAGCTCCAATTCCGTGAAGCCCAACCACAGGTCCGCGTACATTTCCCGCGCCTCTTCGAAATGATGGCGGTTCAAATCCAGCACGGCGATGCGGCCGCCCGGTTTGAGAATGCGCCGCGCTTCGGCGGCGGCGCGCTCGGGATGGCGGGCGTGATGCAGGGCCTGGCTTAGAAACGCCAGGTCCACCGTGCCGGTGCGGATGGGCACATTTTCCAAATCGCCCAGCCGGTATTCCATGTTGGCGATGCCGTGCTGGCGCGCCAGCGCGGCGCCAAACTCCACCATCTTCTCGGAATTGTCGACGGCGATGACCTTCTTGGCCCGCTGCGCCATTAACTGCGAAATAGTGCCTTCACCCGCCCCCAGATCGGCGATCACCATGGGCGGCATGAGCTTCAAGAGGGCCTCCGCCACGCCTTTCCACGAACGGCCGGGGACGTGCTGGCGGCCGAACTTGCCGGCCAGTTCGTCGAAGTAGCGCCGCATCTGGTCCTGGCGCTTGCGCAGGGCGTGGCGCAGCGCCTGGCGGTCTTCGGCCGATTCCGGAACTTCGCCCGACGCCTTGCGCAGTAGCTCCATCAGGTCGGCGGGCGCCGTCAGACGGTAGAAGGCGTTCTTGCCGGTGCGGCGGTCGTCCACCAGGCCGGCCTGTTTCAACTGCGCCAGGTGGGTGGAAATCTGGCTCTGTCCCTTGCCGAGGATGTCCTGCAGTTCGGCCACGGAAAGCTCTTCCTGTTCGAGCAAGAGCAGCAGCCGGGCGCGGGTTGGATCGGCCGCGAGGCGCAGGGACTTGAGGATTGACGCCATGGCTGAAATATTCTAGTATCAATGTATCAAGATTTCTTGATACGAGGGTATTCATCATGGGCACCACCACCTTGAACCAGACCGCCGTGGATTTCAAAGTCGCCGACCTGGCGCTGGCCGATTGGGGCCGCAAGGAAATCTCCATCGCCGAGTTCGAAATGCCCGGCCTGATGGCCATCCGCCGCAAATACGCCAAGGAAAGGCCGCTCGACGGCGTGCGCATCACGGGTTCGCTGCATATGACCATTCAGACGGCGGTGCTGATCGAAACGCTGGCCGATCTGGGCGCCTCGGTGCGCTGGGCAAGCTGCAACATTTTCTCCACCCAGGACCACGCCGCTGCGGCCATCGCCGCCGCGGGTGTTCCGGTGTTCGCCTGGAAGGGCGAATCGCTGGAGGACTATTGGCGGTGCACGTACCAGGCGCTGAGCCATCCGGGTGGCAAGGGCCCGCAGTTGGTTGTCGACGACGGGGGCGATGCCACGCTCCTGATCCACAAAGGGTACGAGTTGGAAGAGGGCAGCGATTGGGTGAACACGCCTTCTTCGGCGCACGAAGAAGATGTGATCAAGGGGCTGCTGAAGCAGGTCCACCAAGAGAGCCCGCGGCACTGGCACGACGTGGTGAAGGAATGGCGCGGCGTTTCCGAAGAGACCACCACCGGCGTGCATCGGCTTTACAAGATGCACGAAGCCGGCAAGCTGCTGGTTCCGGCCATCAACGTCAACGATTCGGTCACCAAATCCAAGTTCGACAATTTGTACGGCTGCCGCGAATCTCTGGCCGATGGAATTAAGCGTGCCACCGACGTCATGGTGGCGGGCAAGATCGCGGTGGTGTGCGGCTATGGCGACGTGGGCAAGGGCTCGTCGCATTCTTTGCGCGGCATGGGCGCGCGCGTGATTGTCACGGAAATCGATCCCATCAACGCGCTGCAAGCCGCCATGGAAGGCTTCGAAGTCACGACGATTGAAGACACGCTGGGCCGCGGCGATATCTACGTCACCTGCACGGGCAACTGCGACGTGATCACGCTGGAGCACATGGAACGCATGAAAGACCAGGCCATCGTCTGCAATATCGGCCACTTCGACAATGAAATCCAAATGGACCGCCTCAACGGCTCGCCCGCGAAAAAAAACAACATCAAACCGCAAGTGGACATGTATACGTTCCCGAACGGGCAGAGCATTTTCGTGCTGGCCGAGGGCCGCCTGGTTAATCTGGGATGCGCGACCGGGCACCCCAGCTTCGTGATGAGCAACAGCTTCTCCAACCAGACGCTGGCCCAACTCGATCTCTGGAGGAACCGCGACGCTTACAATTCCGGCGTTTACACGCTGCCCAAGAAGCTGGATGAGGAAGTGGCGCGGCTGCACCTGGAGAAGATCGGCGTGAAGCTCACCACGCTCAGCCCCAAGCAGGCCGAGTATCTGGGCGTGCCGCCGGAAGGCCCCTACAAGCCCGATCACTATCGGTATTAGAATTGAATCACCAACGCCCCAGGGAGGTTAACTTGGCAGATAATCAAAAGCATTTCTTTACGTCGGAATCCGTAACGGAAGGCCACCCGGACAAGATCGCCGACCAGATTTCAGACGCCGTACTGGACGCGGTCCTGGCGGATGATCCCACCGGACGGGTGGCGTGCGAGGTGCTGGTCACCACCGGCACCTGCATCGTGGCGGGAGAAATCACCACCACCACTTACGTCGACGTTCCGCGCATTGCGCGGGGCACCATCGAGTACGTGGGATACAGCGACGCGACATACGGTTTCGATTCCAACACGTGCGGCGTGCACAACCTGATCCAATCGCAATCGCCCGATATTTCGATGGGCGTGGATACGGGCGGCGCCGGCGACCAGGGCCTGATGTTCGGCTTTGCGTGCGACGAAACCCCGGAGTTAATGCCGCTTCCCATCATGATGGCGCACAAGCTGGTGCGGCGTCTCTCGGAAGCGCGCCGCCAGGGCGTGCTCGAATTCCTCAGGCCGGACGGCAAGAGCCAGGTGAGCGTGGAATATGCCGGCAAGACTCCCCGGCGCATCGAAGCCGTGGTGATCTCCACGCAGCACAGCCCCGATGTTTCCACCGAGGAGTTGCGCCGCGAGGTGAAGAAGCACATCATCGACCACGTCATTCCCTCCAACATGGTGGATTCGCAGACCAAGTATCACATCAACCCCACGGGCCGTTTCGTGGTGGGCGGACCGCACGGCGACACCGGGCTGACCGGCCGTAAGATCATTGTGGACACCTACGGCGGCATGGGCCGGCACGGCGGCGGCGCGTTTTCCGGCAAGGACCCGACGAAGGTGGATCGCTCGGCCTGCTACATGGCCCGCTACATCGCGAAGAACATCGTGGCCTCAAAGCTGGCCACGCGTTGCGAACTGCAACTGGCTTACGCCATCGGCGTGGCCGAGCCGGTTTCGGTCTATGTGGACACCTTCGGCACCGGCGTGATTCCCGATGAGCGCTTCACCGAACTGGTGCGCGAGAATTTCCAACTTACGCCGCGCGGCATCATCGACCACTTGAAGCTGCGCCGTCCCATCTATCGCAAGACCGCCGCGTTCGGACACTTCGGCCGCAGCGAGGACAGCTTCAGTTGGGAAGCCACCGACAAGGCCGGTGCGCTCCGGGAACAGGCGGCGGTAGCGCAAGCGGCAGTGAAGTAGGGAGGCGCGCGGAACCTGGTAACGGCCGCTTCGCTTCCACGAGGCTTGGGCGGGCCGGCCCTGCGCAGACATTCTTGTCGGCGCACTATCGTAAGTACGCCGGTCAGCAAGTACACTTTCATATTCCACGGCAATCGCTCGCTTACGGGGTGTCCTCTGGGCCCGGCTCTGATCGGAGGCGCGCGCGTCAGCAAGCGGTTTCCCGACACGTCACCGTAATTCCGAATGTGTGCACTCACCTAATCTTCTTCCTCCTTGCCGCCGATATACCGGTCAGAATGGCGGCAGACGATCTGGTCGAGCTGGAGCTGATGCTCAATCGCTTCAAACGGCTCATGGGCGAAGTGATGCGCGGCGTCATCGCCCGCAACTCATTCCAGCCCTGGGAATTGGAAATCCTGATGGATATGGAGAATTGCCATCTGGACCGGCGGCGCCGGTTCGATATCCTGCGCCAGTACCAGCGGGCCGTGGAGCGGCAGATGGTCACCGGGCCCGGTCCGCCCATGAAGCTTTCTCAATTCTTGGCGATGCGCGAGCAGCGGTCCGGCGGCGGCCTCAAGTCAGCATGACGCGCCGGCCCTCAATCCGATAGTTGCCGGCGAGCACCAGCCTGATGGCTTCCGAATAGATCCGGTGCTCTTCCCGCAGTATGCGGGTGGAGAGCGTGTCGGCGGTATCGCCGTCCAGCACCTCCACCGCGGATTGCAGAATGATGGGGCCGGCGTCCAGCCCCTCATCCACGAAGTGTACGGTGCAGCCGCTGATCTTGACTCCGTGAGCGAGCGCCTGGTGCTGTGCGTCCAGGCCCGGAAAGGACGGCAGCAGCGACGGGTGGATATTCAGGATGCGGTTGGGAAACTGGCGGATGAAAGTAGCGCTCAGCAGGCGCATGTAGCCGGCCAGGCAGACCAGGTCGACCGCATTCCTGCTCAATTCCTCCAGCAGCATGCGGTCATAGATCTCGCGGTCGAGACCCTTCGACGGGATACACACGGCGTTCAGGCCGAGACGCAGAGCGGTTTCTAGGCCGCGCGCCTCCGGGCGGTTGGCGATCACGACGGCGATCTCGGCCGGAATGGAACCCGCAGCGACGTTGCGCGCGATGGCTTCAAAGTTCGAGCCGCGTCCGGAGAGCAGAATGCCGAGGCGCTTCACCGGTACTCCACGCGTGCCCGCCCGCGCTTTTGTTCCGTCACCTGGCCGATGCGGAACGGCGTTTCGCCGAGTTTGCGCAATACCATTTCCGCCTTGCCCGCGGAGCGCGCGGGAACCACGAAGATCATCCCCACGCCCAGGTTGAAGGTGCGCCGGTAATCGTCCAGCGGGATGTCGCCGATGGAGCGCAGCACTTCGAAAATCGGCGGGATGCGCCAGGCGCCGGTGTCGATGGCCGCGGCCAGGCCCTTGGGAAGCACCCGGGGCGTGTTGTCGGTGATGCCGCCGCCCGTGATGTGGGCCGCGCCGCGCAACAGGCCCGCGGCCATCAAGGCTCGGACGGGTTTCAGGTAGCTGCGGTGAACCGCCAGCAGCGCATCGCCCACGGTCGCGCCCACTTCCGGCAACAGCGTCTTGGGGTCGTAGCCGGCGGTTTCGAAAAGCAGCTTGCGCGCCAGCGAGTAGCCGTTGGTGTGCAGGCCGGTGGAGGGTAGCGCCACGAGAACATCGCCGGCCCGAACCCGGCGGCCGGTGATCAGTTGCGACTGTTCGGCGGCGCCCACAATGAAACCGGCGAGGTCATATTCGGACTCCGCATACAGGCCGGGCATTTCGGCCGTCTCGCCGCCGATCAGCGCGCAGCCGTTTTGCCGGCAACCGCGCGCGATTCCCGCGACGACCGCGGCGGCCACTTCGGCCCGCAGTTTGCCCACCGCAAAGTAATCCAGGAAGAACAGCGGCACTGCGCCCTGCACGGCGATATCGTTGACGCAGTGGTTGACCAGGTCCTCCCCAACAGTGTCGTGGCGGCCGGTGAGAAACGCCACTTTCAGCTTGGTGCCGACGCCGTCGGTCGAGCTGACCAGCACGGGTCTGCGAAAACCGGCCAGCCGGTACGCCGCGCCGAATGAGCCAATGTCGGTGAGCACGCCGCGGGTGAAAGTCTGCCGGGCCAGTTTCTTGATGGAGGACAGCGCGCGGTCGGCCTCGTCGATATTGACGCCGGCATCGCGATAGCGAACGCGTGTGAGGGTGGGCAAGTTCCAGTATAAAGCGGTTACGAGGGTAACCTCGGCGCGGCGAGCTGGGTGGTGGATCAGTTTGCCCGCGCGGACGATCACTTCTACGGATCGGCGACGATACGGCCGGGTGGATTCTGTTCGAGTTGCCGACGATCCAGGAGTGACTCTCGGTCCGCTGCTGATCGATGTCAGCAAGACGCAACCGCCAGCTCCCAATCTGTGCCGGATCAGGCCATCGCGCACGGCTTCAGGGGGCTTTAGGCGAGAAGTTAGCCTGGATAGAGTACCACCGCGCTTCAGCCATTCGTCATCACCAAACCGCCGTCGCCGTCCACCGTGATGTGCTGCCCGCCGCGGATACGTTCCGTTGCCACGCCGGTTCCCAGCACTGCGGGGATGCCGTATTCGCGCGCCACGATGGAACTGTGACTCAGCGGGCCGCCCACGTCCGTAACGATGCCTGAGGCCAGCGCGAAAAGCGGCGTCCACGCCGGTGTGGTGATCTTGGCGACGAGAATGCCGCCCGGTTTCATCTGGTCAAACTCTTCCGGACCGTGAATCACACAGGCTGCCGCCGTCACCCGGCCCGGGCTAGCCCCAATCCCCCGGATGACGCTGCCTTCCCTCTGGCCACTGCGCGCCGGCATCCAACGGCTGAAATCGAGGCCGAATATTCGGGCGCCGCCCTTAATGGGCAGCGCGACAGGTGGGGTGACAGCCTGCTCCCGCTTCCAGGTCTCACGCCGTTCCACGATCACGCTGTGAAAATCCCCCACGGAATGGCCGGCGTCGGGAGCACGCACCGCGGCCTCCAGCTCTTCCCACTTCAGCCAAAACACCTCGTCACGTTCCTCGATGGCGCCCTCCGCCACCATCCGGCGTCCAATTTCACGCAACATGCGGCGCAGCACCGGCCATCCCAGACCGACGTCGGCGAGCGTGTCTTCACGCAGCGGGGCGCAACGTTGCGCCCAGCCCAGCAAGCGCTTGAAACCTCGCGCCCGCAGCCCGCCCAGGCGCGAGTACAAGGCTGCAGTGGCCTGCTCCCGTGTGGCCGCAGCCGCCGCCTGCCTCTGGTACGGGTCACGGCCTTGTCCCGCCACAAAGTATTTCATGGTTTCGAGCAGTGACACCGGGTCTTCGGCAGGCAGGTTCTTGGCGAAATCCAGATCGTAGACGGTGTGGCCAAAACGATTCAGATGTTCCGCCAGGCGTCCTTGAAACTCGCGCCAGCTTTCTGCGTCCGCGATGGGCGCCGATGGCGATTCGTAGGCCGCCGCCAGGCGCTTGCCGCTCGTGCGCGCGAGATATTCGGCAAGTTCGCCTTGCCGGCGGGCCCAGGTCGCCAAGTCATAGAGCGACTTCTCGGCGCGGATCGGCACGCTGTCGAAACCCAGCAGGAAAGTCGCGGCAGGCGGGTCGCTTGGGCGCTTGAGGAAGCGGTTATACACGCCGGTAAAAGTGGCTTCGCTGGTATTCGCGGCCCCCAGGACGAGCTGAATACTCACGTAGTGGTAGGCTGCCGCCTCGACGATGGCGCGCGCGCCCGTCAGCAACTCGCGCCCGGGGGTTGCGGCCAGATCGCGCCGGGTCCACTCGCCGGCCACGTTGGCGTAGCGTGGGTGCGCTTCCTCCGCCCACTGCGCTTCCGCCGAGCGCAACATGTGGACGATCCGGCGCCATCGCACCAGCACGGACACAAGGAACCGCGCCAATTGCCACCCAGTCCACGCAATTTCATAGTAGGCGTAGTCATGGATCGTCACCAGCGCCACGCCCGCGAGGCCCAGGGCTTGTCCAAAACAGGCCCCCGTCGCCTCGCTCCAAAGCGGCACGGCGAGCGTGGCGAACAACGGTGAGAGCGGATCGGGCAGCAACTCGGCCACGCTTTGTCGCATGTACCGCGCCCCCGCACGCGGCGTCTTCCATTCCAGCCTCGCGCGCGGTTCGGACAGCGTCGTCACCGGCCGCGCCTGCACAATGAAGATTCGCCCCTCGCACATGGCCCATTCGATGTCCATGGCTTGGCCGTAAAGCTGCTCGATCCTCACGCTGAGGCGTGCCAGTTCCACGGCTTTGGCCGGCTCCAGCGCAGCTCGTTGGCGTTGGCCGGCCGGAACAGGTTCTTCGCGCGTACCTTCGTCGCATCGCACGGTCATGACGTCTTTGCTGGCGATTTCCTGCGATGCAACCGCCCCCGTTCGCTTGTTGACCATGATCGTGTCGGGCGTCACGCGGCCACTGACAATCGATTCACCCAAGCCCCACGCGGCGTTGATCATCAGTTCGTCGCGCGCGCCCGTCACGGGATTCATCGTGAAGACCACACCCGCGACTTCGGCCGGAACCAGCCGCTGGACGACCACCGCGATGCCGGCGTCTTCCGGCTGGATTCGCTGCCGTAGGCGGTAACCAATTGCCCGCCCCGTCCAGAGCGACGCCCAGCAACGTCTGACCGCCTCGATCACCTCATCGCCCCCGCGCACGTTGAGGTACGTTTCCAGTTGGCCCGCGAACGACATGCCCGGCGAATCTTCCGCCGTTCCCGAGGAGCGCACCGCCACGGGAACATCGGCGCCCAGGCCGCCGTACCACTGCCGTATCGCCTCGGCGATGTCGCCAGGCACCGTACCTTGCGTGATGAGCGATTGGATTTGCGCCGACGCGCGATCGAGCGTGATGGGGTCGTTCACCTGTGCCTGTGCCGCCGCGGTCAGAATTGCGTCGCCGAGATGGTTCTCATCCACATAGCGGCGATAGGCGTCCGTGGTGATGTGGAAGCCGGGTGGGACGGGCAGACCGGCCACCACCGTACGCGCAAGAGACGCACCCTTGCCGCCAACCCGTTCGAGTGTCGCCTGAGGGCTATCCAGGCTGAGAATGAACGGACTAGCTTGAGGTGAAATCATCTTCGGTTTCCATCCCGGTAGGCCTTCTTAGTAACTGATCGGCCGCGCCCGATTCGGCACCCTTACCCCATATCCTAACCTCGGAGCAGCGACAATCGCACGTCTCCATATTGCCAGCCCCCAAGACAGCCGAACCTTCGGACCCGTCCGAGCAACCGGCCACTCGGACATGATCCACCTGGCTGATAAACGCGCAAACTACCGAAGCGGTGCGGACTTTTCAAATCCGACCCGCTGTGCGGCGCCTGGCGCCTTTACGCGCTGCGCTCCAAACGCTATATAATACCGGCATTGCCTTATGAAGAAACTACTATTGAGCGCGTTTCTTGTGGTGTGCGCATCGGCCATGGCCGAGGTTCCCTCAACCGTCGCGATCCGCAACGCAAAGATTGTGACGGTGAGTGGCCCGGTGATCGCCAAGGGCACGGTGATCGTTCGCGGCGGCTTGATCGAAGCGGTCGGTGAGAATGTGCCGGTTCCGGCCGATGCCTGGGTGGTGGACGGGGAAGGCATGACCGTCTATCCGGGCTTGATCGATGGGCTGAGCACCGTCGGAATTGCGGGCGCAGCACCTGCGGCGGCTGCCGCAGGCGGTGGACGCGGTGGACGCGGCGTTGCTGCGACGCCTGCGACGCCGGCCGCTCCAGCGGCCCCGGCGGCTCCCGCGGAGCGCTCCATGGGACCGGAAGACCGGCCGCAGACCACCAGTTGGCTTCTGGCGGCGGATGAAATCCAGGCAGGCGACCGGCGGGTCGAGACGGTGCGCGGCGCCGGCATCACCACCGCGGTGACGTTCCCGACGCGCGGCATCTTCGGCGGGCAAGGCTCCATCATCGACCTGGTTTCGGGCGAGAAGGCCGCGGAAATGATTCTGGTTCCGGCCGCCGGGCAGTACATCGCCTTCGGGCGCGGCGGCGGTTTCGGCGGTGGCGGCGGCGGTGGCGGATTTCCCATCTCGCTGATGGGCATCATCGCCTACGTCCGGCAAGTCTATCTGGATGCCGATCACTACCGGCTGGTGAAGGAAGCCTACGCCAAGGACCCGCGCGGCATGCAAAGGCCGGAGTATGACCGGGCGCTCGAAGGCGTGCTGGCCTCCAAGCGGATTCTGCTGCCGGCTAATCGCCTGGCGGAGATCGACCGCATGCTGCGGTTCGGCGCCGAATTGAAGCAGCCGATGATCCTTTACGGCGCGCGCGATGCCTATCTTCCGGAAGCGGCCGATCTCTTGAAAAAGGCCAATGCCACCGTGCTGCTGAGCCTGAAGTGGCCCACCCCTCCGGCGCGATTGCCGGACGAGGAGGATACCGATACGCTGCGCGTGCTCGAAGAGCGCGACAAGGCTCCCACGGCGCCGGCGGTGCTGCAGAAAGCCGGCGTCAAATATGCGCTCTACTCCGACGGACTGGACGCGCCGCGCGATTTCCAGCGCGCCGTGAAAAAAGCCATCGACAACGGGCTGTCGCGGGAAGACGCGCTGCGCGCGCTGACGCTCTCGCCAGCCGAAATCTACGGCGTGGCCGATCGCGTGGGCAGCATCGAGAAGGGCAAAATCGCCAACCTGGTGCTGACCAAGGGAGATATTTTCGACGACCGCACCACCGTGGTAATGGTGTTCGTGGACGGAAAGAAGTACACACCGGCGGAGACCGCCGCGCCGGGCGGCCGCGGCGCGGCTGCCGACGATCCGGGTCCGGGAGGAAACCGATGAAAAAGACATTACTGGCAGCCCTGGTGGCGCTCGGCCCGCTGTGCGCGGAAACCATCATCATTCAGAACGCCACCGTCATGACGGTGGGCAGCAAGGGCACGTTCAAGGGTTCGGTGGTAGTGAAGGATGGCAAGATCGCCGAAGTGGGCGAGAAGGTGATGGTGCCGCAGGGCGCCACGGTGATCGACGCCGGCGGGCAGTACCTGATCCCCGGCATCATCGACTGCCACTCGCACATCGCCGGCGACGGAGGGATCAACGAAGGCAGCGTTTCGGTTTCCTCGATGGTGAACATCCGGGACATCATCAACCCGGACGACATCGCCATCTACCGCGCGCTGGCCGGCGGCGTGACCACCGCCAACATCCTGCACGGTTCGGCCAACGCCATCGGCGGGCAGACGCTGCCTCTGAAGATGCGGTGGGGCAAGAGCGCGCAGGAAATGATTTTCGCGGGGGCCACGCCGGGCATCAAGTTCGCGCTGGGCGAAAACCCGAAGCGCTCCGGCAATCCGCAGGGCGGCCGCGGCGGCACAACGGTTCCAGTGGCGCGTTATCCCGCCACCCGCATGGGCGTGGAGGACGTGATCCGCGAGGCTTTCAACGATGCCAAGGTCTACAAGGCCGAATGGGACGCCTATGACGCCCAAGTGGCGCGCGGCGAACATCCCCTGGCGCCGCGCGTCGACCTCAAACTGCAAGCGCTAAAAGAAGTGCTGGAGAACAAGCGCTACGTGCACGTGCACTGCTATCGCGCCGATGAGATCCTCATGATGATCCGCGTGGCGGACGACGTGGGCTTCAAGGTCCGCACCTTCCAGCACGTTCTGGAAGGCTACAAAGTGGCCAAGGAAATTGCCGCGCATGGCGCCGGCGCATCCACCTTCAGCGACTGGTGGGCGTACAAGATCGAAGCTATCGACGCGATTCCGTTCAACGCGACCCTGATGATGAGGAAGGGCATCGTGGTCAGCCTGAACAGCGACGACGCCGAACTGATGCGCCACCTGAACAGCGAAGCCGGCAAGGCCATGAAGTACGGCGGCTCGACCGAAACCGAGGCGCTGGCCATGGTCACGCTGAACCCGGCGAAGCAGTTGGGAATCGATAAGACGGTGGGCTCGATCGAGGTGGGCAAAGACGCCGACCTGGTGCTCTACGACAGCTTCCCGCTTTCGGATTTCGCCAAAGTGCAGAAGGTGCTGATCGATGGAACGGTCTACTTCGACCGCGACAAGGAACTGGTCGCGCAGGCCGCCAAAGATGCCGAGAAGAAGAGGCTGATCGATAAAGAGAAGGCGAGCCAGCCAAGAACGCAGCCTGTGAGGAGGCCGAACCAATGAAACTCCTGGGAATTCTGATGGCGAGCGCGGTAGCCGCTTTTGCGGCGGGCGAAACCGTCTTGATCCAGAACGCCGACGTTTATCCGGTCAACGGCGCTCCCATCAAGGGCATTTCGCTACTGATCCAGGATGGCAAGATCCTCGATATGGGCGCCAAGATTGTGGCGCCCAAGGGCGCCATGGTGCTGGACGTCAAGGGCCTGCGCGTGTACCCGGGAATGATCGATTCGGCTACCGACCTCGGCCTCGAAGAGATTGAGTCGATCCGTGAAACCAACGACACGGGCGAACTCGGCGACTTCATGCCGCAACTGCGCGCCCTGTCGGCGGTCAACCCGGACAGCGAACATTTCGGCGTGGTGCGGGTGAACGGCATCACTGGCGCGATCACGCTTCCCTCGATGGGCGGACGCGGCGGAGGTGGTGGCACCCAGTTGATTTCGGGCCAGGCCGCGCTGCTGCATACCGACGGCTGGACCTGGGAAGAGATGGAGATCAACCGCTCGGTGGCCATGTGCCTGAACTTTCCGAGCGCGGGCGGGCGCGGAGGCCGCGGCGGCGGAATGCCGGCGGACATGCCGGACCTGATCCCGGGGGCTGCCGGAGCGGCCGGCAACGCGCAACGCGCGGTCCTGGACCAGATCGCCAAGCTCAACACCTTCTTCGACGATGCGCGCAAGTATCAGAAAGCCAAAGCCGCGCACCTGCCCGGTTTTCACCCCGATCTGAAGTTCGACGCCATGATTCCGGTGCTCGAAGGCAAGATGCCGCTGGCGGTATCGGCGGCGCGCGCCAACACCATTCACGACGCAATCGCATGGGCCGAAAAGCAGAACGTCAAGATCGTGATTCTGCAGCCGCGCGAGATCTCGAAGGCCGGGCCGGAGCTCAAAGCCAAGAACGTGCCCGTGATTCTGGGGCGCGTATTGGCCTTGCCGGATAACGAGGATGCCGAATACGACCAGGCATTCACCCAGCCGCTCGAAGCGTACAAGGCCGGCGTGAAATTCGCCCTGGGCACCTTTACCAACGAGTTCGTCCGCGACCTGCCGTATCAGGCGGCGACCGCGGTAGCGTACGGGCTGCCTCACGACGAAGCGCTGAAAGCCCTCACCATCAACCCGGCGGAGATTTGGGGAGCGGGCGATAAGTTAGGATCGGTGGAAAAGGGAAAGTACGCCGATCTTTTGATCACCGATGGCGATCCGATGGACATACGGACCCAGATCCGGCACCTGTTCATCAACGGCAAGGAGATCACCTTGTCCAACAAGCAGGTGCGGTTGTACGAGAGATACAGCGGCCGCCAATGAAGAGTGTGATGATAGCTGCCGATGAGCGCCAATGAACGCAGATTGAAAAACAAAGAAACTATCCGTGTTCATTCGCGTTCATCGGTGGCCGAGATTGGTTCTTCTTTAGGTCGTCCGAATCAATTAAGATGGTGACCGGGCCATCGTTCACCAGGTGAACCTGCATCATGGCCTGGAAGACGCCGGTTTCCACTGGAACCGGGCCTTGGCGCGCGGCTTCCACAAAATACTCATAAAGAGCTTGCGCCTGCTCGGGCGGCGCAGCCTGGTCGAAGCTGGGCCGGCGTCCCTTGCGGCAGTCTCCGTACAGCGTGAATTGGGAAACGATCAAGAGCGCGCCGCCGGACTCCGCGACGTTGCGGTTCATTTTCCCATCGTCGTCCGGGAAGATGCGCAGAGTGAGGAGTTTTTCCAGCAGGCGATCGGCCGCGGCGGTGGTATCGGCGCGGGAGATCCCCAGAAGCACCAACAACCCCTTCCGGATGGATCCCACGGTATCGTTGTTCACCGTTACGCGAGCTTCTATTACTCTTTGGATTACCAACCTCATAGAGTTTACATAAGCGCCGTGTAACTCATTAAGATAGATACGCGGGCCTGGTCCCTGAATCATGTTATATTATTCCGCGGGAAAGGATGCCATGCCACGAGGAACAAGAGCGATCGACCAGATGACCTTACAAATGGCGCTGGCCGGCTATGAGATAGAGCGGAATAAGATCGAAGGAAAGATCCGCGAGATTAGAGCCCAATTGAAAGGGACGAGCGCGCCGGCAAAGGCGGGGAATGCGGAGAATGCGCCGCCGAAGCGCAAGATGAGCGCCGCCGCGCGTAGACGCATCGCCGCGGCGCAAAAGAAGCGGTGGGCGGAGTTTCACAAGCGCGTGGCGGCAGGCAAGGCCTTGAGGCCGGCGAGGGCGCGAGTTTAGACTCGGCCGTGGAGATGCCGGCATGCTAGCCTTAGGCTCCGTGTCGGGGCGCTGTATTGCACGCTCTGATTCCGCACGGCTCACGCCGGACTGAAACACCTTAGCGTTCAACATGCACGCTTGTGTCAAGTGTCGGATCGCGTGACATTCACCCGTTAAATCCTGCCGGTGCTACCATGTGTACGCATGAGTGGCTTGAGCCGAATTGGCGTGGCAATCGATACCCGTCTGCTGGAGAAGTTCGACCGCCTGATCGGGCATCGCGGGTATACCAACCGGTCGGAGGCGTTTCGCGACCTCATTCGCGAAGAACTGGTGGAGCAGACCTGGGAATCGCCGGAGAGCCAGGTAGTGGGGACGGTGACGCTGGTCTACGACCATCACGTGCGGCGGCTGAATGAGAAGCTGGTTTCGATCCAGCACGATTTTCACCGCGCGATCCTGTCCACGCTGCACGTCCACCTGGACCACGACCATTGTCTGGAGGTGCTGGTGGTGCGGGGCAAGTCGGCGGACGTGCGGAAGGTGGCGGACGCGCTGATCAGCACCAAGGGCGTGAAGCACGGGCGACTGACCATCACGACCTCCGGGGCGGAGTTGAAATGATTGTCGGCACGGGAGTGGACCTGTGCGAGGTTACGCGGATCCGGGAATCGATCGCGCGTTTCGGGGCGCGGTTTGTCGAACGGATTTATACGCCGGCGGAGATCGCCTACGTGGAGCGAAAGGCCAATAAGTTCGAGCGCTATGCGGCGCGGTTTGCCGCGAAGGAAGCCGGCATGAAAGCCATCGGGACGGGATGGAGGCACGGCGTGCGCTGGCAGGATTTCGAAGTGGCGAATCTGCCCTCGGGGAAACCGACGCTGCGATTTCACGGCGTGGCGGCGGAAGTGGCGGCAAGGCTGAGCGTGCGGAATGTGGCGCTCTCCATGACACACACGAGCGAGATGGGGATGGCGCACGTGATATTGGAGGATTAGGACATTGCGTCCGGAGATTAAAGCCCGGCCGCGGCGCCTTTGACCCGGATGTCGAGCGTCACCACCGCAGGTTTGCATCGCGCGCCAGGCGGCCGCAAGACCGGGCTTCGGGTTGCGATTTCCGTGGACCGGGATGGAGCGGGTCTTGCGTTCTCCCGGCTTGGTGTAGATGTAGTGGCTGCCAGCGATCCTCTGAAGGCTCCAGCCGTTGGCTTCCAGCAGACGGCACAGGTCAGATCCTGTGATCGGCTTCAAACGGCTATGTCCAGGATCTGAATGTTCGTCTCCGGCTCACTGCCCTGTTCTCTCAGGACTTCCCGGACGCCGCGAATTGCTTCGCGGACGTTTTCCAGGAGCTCAGTGATCGATTCTCCCTGTGTATAGCAGCCAGGCAAGGCCGGAACCTCGGCCCAGCAGCCGCCTGACGGCTCTTCGTGAATCACGACAGCGTAATTCGTCACGAGACTATTGTTGCACGGCGGACGCGCGCCGGATGAGCGGACCGGCGAACCAGGATGGAGCGAGCTAGTCACTGCCGTCCCAGATACTTTTCGTATAGCTCCTTTTGGCGCGTGTCCAGGCTTACCAGTTTGCCGTCGATGAAGACCAGGTTCACGTTGGTTCTGACGTCCATGGGATTGCCGTCGACCACGATGAGGTCGGCGGTCTTACCTTCCTCGATGGAACCGAGGCGGTTCGCAATGCCGAAAATCTGCGCGACGTTCAAAGACACCGCTTTGTAGGCTTCATCCATGGGCAGGCCGTAGGGAACGGCGGCAGCGGCTTCATAGGGCAGATTGCGCGAGGAGCGGGAGCTGAAAGTGGCGATGCAGAATTTGACGCCGGCCTTGTAGAGGTCGCCGGGAGTGGTGTAGGAGCGGTCGTATGGATCGTCGGGATCGAGCGGCAGCGTATGAGTGGGGCCGAGCACCACGGGGGTATTGCTTGACTTCAGGAGCGGCAGAACCTTGTACGCCTCATAGGCGTCGGCGAGAATAATCTTGATTTTTTCTTTCCTGGCGAATTGAATGGCCTCGCGAATCTCGCGCTCGCGAACCGCCGTGACGAACATGGGAGTCTTGCCCTCCAGCACCGGCAGGAGAGCTTCGTATTTCAGATTCACCGGCGTGGCGGGCTTGCCGATGTGGGCCTGGCGATAGCGGCGGGCCTCCTCGAAAAACTGGTTGAGGGCGCGCATCTTCCCGTCGTAGTCGCGCTTGGCGTCAGCGTAAGGAATGGGCTCGATCTCCCTGGATGGATCCTCATCCTCCTCGTCAGTCTCGTGAAGCGGCACGGGCACGGTGACGATCGCCGGGAAGCGCAAGTGAATGGCGGCGGAAGGCACCATGGTCATGGCGTCATTCGACGAGCCGTCCAGATGGACGATGGACATTTGTCCCGAGATCAAATCGCCTTCGGGCATCTCGATCGCGGTGGTGACGCCGTTCGCGCGGGCGGCCGGGATTTGCTCGCTCGAGGAATTCACGGCGGTGATGGCGCGAAGCTGGGGGTTGAGCAGGCCCAACTCCTGGGCGTCGGAGGCTTCCTCGCTGGAGGTTTTCTCCAGGCCGATCAAGGAAGCGGCGTCGATCATGCCAGGATATATTTGCTGGCCGTGAATGTCGAGGACCTGGAAGCCTTCGGGGGCGGAGAGGTCTCTGCCCACGCCGATGATTTTGCCGTTGTGCACAAGGACTGAGCCGTTCTCAATCACCGGTCCGGAAACGGTGTGGACGGTGGCGCCGCGCAGGAGGTAGCCGGTGTCAGCGGGCGGGGCCTGCGCCGAGGCGAGCCCGAATCCTAGACTGAACACGCCAGTGATTATGCGACGCAATGGAGACATTTTATACCGAAGCGCAGGGGAGCGGCATGGCGCCCGACAGACTACTTACTGGGGCGCCGGGGCGCCTTCCATCTTCTTGCATTCCTGCCAGGTATAGATCATGCGATGCACCACGGTAAGGTTGGAGAGCACGGCGATGACCCACAGAGTAGCGGCCATGCGATTGAAGAGCGCGCCGATGATGATGAGAACCACGCGCTCGGGCCGTTCCAGGAACCCGACCTTGCATTTGGGGATGGCGTTTTCGGCGCGCGCGCGGGTGTAGCTGGTCATGACCGAGCCGGTCATTACGATGGCGGTGAGGATAATGTAGAAGTAGCGGTTGATGGAGGCGTAATAGACCAGCAGGCCCATATAGAGAGCCAGGTCGGAATAGCGGTCGATGACGGAATCGAAGAAGCCGCCAAAACGGGTCACCTGGTGAGTGGCTCGCGCCACGCGGCCGTCCACCATGTCGAAGAGACCCGCGGCGATGACCACGGCGCCGGCCCACTTGAAACTGCCCCTGGAGAACAGCCAGGCCGCCCAAATATTGATCACCAGGCCGAGAAAGGTGAGAACATTGGGGTGAATTTTCGAAAGCGCCAGCCAGCGCACGATGCGATCGATGATGGCGCCGCAGACCATCCCGATCCCACGGGTAAAGGTCATAACTTAGTCAGCTGCATCATGGATGGTGGTGAGTTTCAAAATCTCCAGTTCCTTTAAGCCTCCGGGGCTCTGTACCCGGACCACATCGCCGACTTCCTTGCCCAACAGGGACCGGCCGATGGGCGACGTCGTGGAAACCTTTCCGTTGGCGGCGTCGGCCTCTTCGGTCGTGACCAGATTATACGTCATCTCTTCGTCGCGGTTGACGTCGAGCACCACCACGGTGGAACCGAGCCCGGCGCGATCGTGCGGAATCTTGGAGAAATCGATCATGGAGATCTCAGCCAGGCGGTGCTTCAGCTGATTGAGACGCGCGTTGACGAAGCCCTGGCGTTCCTTGGCGGCATGATACTCGGCGTTTTCGCTGAGGTCCCCGTGGGCGCGGGCTTTCAGGATTTCCTTCGGCAGCTCGACGTGCAATTCACGTTCGAGCATGGTGATTTCATCCTGCAGCTTCTTCTTAATATCGATCATCGAGCGGGGACAGCTCCCAGGGTTTCATTATAGCGAAGGGAGCCAGGGGCTACTTGACCGGCAAAATGATCGTCGACGCGTTGGCGGTAGCGGGCGACGTCTGTCCGCCCACCGAGATGGCGATCGGCTGCGGACCCGGGCTCAGGCCTGACGGAACCTGGATGTTGATCTGGTACAGTCCGACGAAGCCCGGCGCCAGGAACCCATTCCCGCCGAACACCTTCGCCGGCAGGCCGCCGATGGTGACCGTGACCGGGCTGGTGGTCTGGGAGAGCGGCGACGCGGATGCGGGATCGCCGCTCGACTGCGGATTGGTCACCGGACCCAGGCCATTGGCGTAGAGCTGGAGTATCTCGCTGGCGGTTGCGGGATTGGCGGTGGTAATGAGGGCTCCGGTGGTGTTGTCCAGAGCGTCGGCCACGGTCCCGCTATTCAAAAAGAAAGCCGGCGCATAAGTGGCGAGGGGCACGGTATAGACGTTGCTCTGGAGATCGGCGGTGTTGCCCGCGACGGTCACCTTCATGGCGACAGAGGACTGCCCCTGCAACTCCCAGGGGACTTGCACGTTGATCTGGCCGGGGCTGACGAAATGAAGATGGCCAGGCAGGCTGAGTCCGCCGCCGTCAAAGCTCACGCTGACTGTTGAAAGAGACACTGGCAGGTAGGATGTCGAATATACCTGGGTGGTGTCCGAGAGGCTCGTGCCCTTAATGGTGATGTAAGAGCCCGGAGCCAGGCCAAAGTCGGTGTGGAAGTTGGCGGCGTCCATCACGCCGTTGGCCGCGATCGCTGGGAAGGGGCGCGCGTAGCCGTCGAACTCCACGGTGAGGCCTCCTGCGATTCCGTCAAAGATCTGCGGACCTGGCTGCGTGCCCAGATCGACGAGTGCGCCGGCGACTCCGTAGCGAAAAGTCTGCGCGTCGGCCCCGGGCTCGATCTCGCCGCCGCCGGACACCGCCTTGAACTGCACTGGTCCGGCGACGGGCACGCCGTATGCGTCGATCAGCCGAAACGCGACTAGCCATGCGTTGATTCCGGAGTCGCCCACTGCGCCCAGGAACTGGCCGCCCGCGACCGGAAAGATATCGGCCGGCACGCCGCTCGCGACCAGGAACTGATAGGGCACACGCAGCGAGGGCGTTCCGGCGGGGCCGGTAACAACGATGAAGCCTTCATACGAGCCGGCGGCGGGCACCGTGGCCGGCACTTTCACGGTGACGATTCCGGTTTGGCCCGCCGGCAATGTGAGCGTAGCCGGTGAAACCGTGGCGCTCGCGGCGGTGGCGTTCAGCGTCTGCACCGAGAAGCTGAAGGTGGCCGACGCGCCAGTGACGTTGGTGACGTTGAGGGTGATGGGCGACGCGCCGGCGGCGACTGCTCCGAAAGCAATGGTGGCAGGGTTGAGAGTGGCGGCCACACTCATGGCATTGGCGGCGTTGAGCAGGCCCGCGCCCACGGCGTTGACGCCGGCGGTGGTGACACCATCGGTATCGGTGACGCCCTGCGAGGCGGTATTGACGACCGCGGACTTGAGCTGCGCGGGAGTCCAGGTGGGATGCAACTGCTTCACCAGTGCGACGGCGCCGGCGACCATCGGCACCGCGTAACTGGTGCCGGTGACCCCAGTATAGCCGCTGGCATTGTAGACTTCGCCGTTGAGGTCGAGCGTCTGTGTCGCGGTATAGACGCCGGCGCCCACCGCAACGAGCTCCGGCTTGACGGCGAAGGTCTGGTACGGGCTTTCCGTGAAACTGCCGATGGACGGCCCGCGCGAAGAGGCTGGCCAGATGGTGTTGGACTGAGTACTGACGGGTGTGAAGGCCTGATCGAACCGGGCGGTGACACCGGAATTGTTATCGATGAAGTTCTTCAGATTGACGCCGTCGCTGTATCCGATCATCATGGCCGGGATGCCGGTGTTCTGCGCGCCCAAGGTGCTGTAAATGGTATTGACGCCGACCGATTGATACAGGATCACGCCCACCGCGCCGGCCTGCTGCGCGTAGTTGATCTTGTCGGCGAAGACACACGAGCCTCGCTCAATCAACGCCACCGCCCCGGCCAGCGCTCCGGCGGGCAGCGCCGTGCACGCCAACCCGTTGTTCTGATGCAGTGCCACATCGACGACCGGAGCAGCCGGCGGGGTGAGGTGAGGTCCATCGCCGTACAGCGCTTGGAGGTTTTGGAGATTCGAAGGCAGCCCCGGTCCGTTGAGGTGGACAGCCTGGTAGAGAAGGTGCGCATTGACCGTGGCGCCCACCGTGATGGCGTCCGGCGCGGTGCCGGGCGTATGAATGGTGCTGAGCGTGTGCGGCAGCACGCCGATGTCTCCATCATTGCCCGCGGCGGCCACCACCACTACGCCAGCGCTCACAGCGCTTTCCACCGCTTGAGCGTAGATGTCGCAAGGCAGCGCGGTGGTCCCGTCCGAACTGCAATTCTTGTCCACATCGAGCGGTCCCCAGGATGGCATGTTGCCTTCGCTCAGAGACAGGGTCACAACGTCCATTCCGTCGGCAATGGCATCCTGCAGCGCCGCATCGAACGCGTTATAGAGCGCGTAATCGTTCACGCCGGGTGAACCGAAGATTTTGTAATTGCCCAGGAATGCCTTGGGCGCGACGCCCTGGATGGTGGCTTGCGGCCCGGTATTCTGCACGCCGGCGGCGATCATGGCGATGGCCGTGCCGTGGCCCACGCGGTCGCGGGGAGTTGTGTCGTCGGGCGTGGAGTAAACCGGGTCGGGGTTAGGGGGTGTGTCGGTATAACTGTCGAGCGCCACGTAACTGCGGGCCACAATGACTTTGTAGTTGGTGTAATTGGGATCGCCCTTGGGAAAACCGGACGGGAACTGCGTGAGGGTCGGGTCCTGAAATCCGGGATGGTTCTGATCGATGCCGCTATCGATGATGCCGATTTTGATGCCGGCGCCGGCGGCGCCAACTCCGCCGGGGATGGCGTTCCAGGCGCCCGGGACGTTGACCAGACCAAGCGCGGTGTTCAGATCGCGGTGCAGGCGCGGCACGCGAACCACGTGCACCACGCCGGGAAGATGCAACAGTTGCGCGGCGGTCTCCGGCGTCGAGCGCACGAAGATGGCGTTCACCAGAACTTGCGAAGCGCCTCCCACGGCTACTCCGCGGCTGCGCAATTCCTCCAGCAGACTGCTTTGCGCGGTGCGGATGCGCGCCATCTGCGCCTGCGCACGGGCGCTCTGAAGGGCCAGCCGGCCCTGGGCCTTTCGAGCTACGGGGGCATCCTCCAGCAGCAGCGCGTAATCCACCATACGGCTGCGAGGCTGGCCGAATCCTGCGAAAACCAGCAGAAAGAGGGCTGAAATCGCACGTTTCATAGCAATTCCTTAGACGGAGGGCGACGCGCAAAGTTGCATGGTTTACGAATCCTTGGTGCGGAGAATCTCATCCGCCACGCTGGCCGAGGCGCGCATTTCCCGGACGTCGTGGACGCGCACGATGTGGGCGCCGCGCAAGACCGAGATGGCCACCGCGGCGGCGGTGGCATAGCGGGTTTCTTCGCCGGAGGGTTGGGTGAGAAAACTTTTGCGCGAAGGCCCGGTGAGGATGGGCAGATCGAGTGCCGCGAGATCGGTGAGGCGGTCGAGGATCAGCGAATTCTGCTCCTTGCGTTTTCCGAAACCGAAGCCGGGGTCGATGACCAGGCGCGATTTGTCGATGCCCACGCCGCGCGCGCGGCTGACGGCGGCTTCCAGATCGTGCAGGATGGTGGTCATGGGCTCGCGCATGGGGCCCAGCTTGGCCCAGGTTTCGGGCCGGCCGCGCATGTGATTCAAGATGAGGCCGGCGTCGTGGTTCGAAACCACGCGCGCCAGTTGCGGCTCGAAGGTGAGGCCGGTGGGGTCGTTGATGATTTCGGCGCCCAGCTCGATCGAGCGTTCGGCCACTTCGGCTTTGTAAGTGTCCACCGAAATCGGAATACTCAGGCGGTCGCGCAGCCGCTTGAGCACCGGAACCAGGCGCTGCAGTTCGACCGATGCGGTGATGCGGCTGGAGCCGGGGCGCGTGGATTCGGCGCCGATATCGATGATGTCGGCGCCCTGTTCTTCCAGTTCAATGGCGCGGGCGAAGGCGCGGTCGGGGTCGGAGTATTTCCCACCGTCGGAGAAGGAATCGGGCGTGATGTTGAGCACGCCCATCAGCAGGGTGCGGTCCCCGAGTTTGAGTTCCCGTTGCTTGAGCTTCCAGTAGTAGAGCTTTCTCACGGTGTTCCAAGCGAGACCTTCCGCCAGTTCTTGCCGGCCTGGACAATCATCTCGGCGGGTGGGTCTGCCAGCACCAAGTCTCTCACCTTTTCACCGTTGATCTCCACCGCACCGGCCTTGATCTTCCGGACAGCCTCGGTGACAGACTCATAGAGGCCCATGCGGGCGAGCATTTTGTCGACGCGGATTCCGGCGGGCGAGCGCACGCCTTCGGGCAGCGCGACGGTTTGAATATCGGCGGGAATTTCGCCGCGGCGCACCACGGAGTTGAAGACTTCCGCGGCGCGATCGGCGTCGACGGCGGAGTGGAAGTCGGTGACAATCAGCTTGCCGAGCGCCATCTTGGCCTCCATGGGGTGCAACTGGCCGGCGGAGATCTGCCGGCGCATGGCGGCGATTTCAGCCAGGCTCTTGTCGGTGAGCAGCTCGTAATAGCGGAACATCAGCTCGTCGGAGACCTGCATCACCTTGCGGAACATGACTTCGGGCGGCTCGGTGATGCCGATGTAGTTGCCAAGCGATTTCGACATCTTGTTGACGCCGTCGAGGCCTTCGAGAATCGGCACGGTGGCGACGATTTGCGGCAACTGGCCGTAATCCTTCTGAATCTCACGGCCCACCAGCAGGTTGAACTTCTGATCGGTGCCGCCCATCTCGACATCGCATTCGAGCGCGACGGAATCGTAGGCCTGGGCGAGCGGGTACATCAGCTCATGCAGCGAAATGGGGACGCCTTCTTTGTAGCGCTTGGCGAAATCGTCGCGCTCCAGAATGCGCGCCACGGTGTACTTGGAGAAGAGCCGGATCATGTCCATGTACTTCAGCGGCTCCAGCCAATGGCTGTTGAAGCGGACCTCGGTTTTCTGCGGATCGAGGATTTTGAAGACCTGGGACTTGTAGGTTTCGGCGTTTTGATCGATGGCTTCACGGGTCATGGGCGGCCGGGTGACGTTGCGGCCGGAGGGATCGCCGATCATGGCGGTCATGTCGCCGATCAGGAAGATGACGGTGTGGCCGAGGTCCTGAAAGTGCTTCATTTTGCGGAGCAGCACGGTGTGGCCGAGGTGCAGATCGGGCGCCGTGGGATCGAAGCCCGCTTTGATGCGCAATGGGCGATTGATTTTTTCGGCGGCGATGAGGCGCTCGCGGAGCTCCTCTTCGCGGATAATCTCCGCCATGCCTTTGCGAATGTAGGTGAGTTGTTGGTCGATAGTCATGCGATTCGGGGCGAAAGTCAATCTAGGTCACGAAGTGGCGCACGCACTCGTGCGTGCCGTGTCGAGACTCCTCTCGACACCATGCCGGGGTAGGGACAGTCTGTCGTTGCCGGGCGTCGGCATGAGTGCCGACGCGGCACGCGCGAGTGCGTGCGCCACGAGAATCGTCGCTTGTCTGATCCATGTTCATCGGCGTTCATCCGCGGCTATATTCATTGTGCCAATCCCAGAGTCAACTTCAAATCTTCGGAAAAGCGGCGGACGGTTTCCAATTCCTCCGGCGTGGCCGGCTGTTCGTGGCCTCCGTGCGCGGCCAGGAGGGGGCAGCCTTCGCGCCAGACCAGGTAGGCAATTCCGTTTTCGGTCATCATGCCGGAGGCGCCGATGGAACTGAAGCTCTCTCCGGCGGATTGCGCCAGTGCCAGGCAATTCCCGCGGACGAACAGGCAATAATCCCTGGCTTGCACAGCCAGTTGAATATTGAGGTCCGCCAGGCGCGCGGCGATTTCAGGGCTCACATTTTGTAGCGGCCGAGGTCCTCGTCGTTGAGGCCCTCCAGCCAGCGCCGCAGTTCTTCGTTGTTGACCTTGTCGGTCACCGCGGCGGCCTGCTTGGAGGATTTGAGGACGCTCTCCTCCACGTAGATGGGGCAATCGAGGCGCAGGGCCAGCGCCAGCGCGTCGCTGGGGCGCGAATCCACGCTGATCAGATCGCCATCGCGGTCCAGCCAGATGACCGCGTAAAAGGTGTCGTCCCGGAGCTCGCTCACCACGACTTTCTGCAGATTGGCGTTGAGGCCCAGCAGCAGGGTCTTAATCAGGTCGTGGGTCATGGGCCGGGGGGTGGAAACTTTTTCGATCTCCAGGGCGATCGCGTTGGCTTCATACGCGCCCACCCAGATCGGCAGGACGGAGTTGCCGGCCATGTCCTTGAGGATCACGATCGGCATGTTGGTAACGGGATCGATCATGAGACCGCGAATTTTCATTTCGACTTCCATGATGCCCTCCCGATTTCATTACACCACAGTTACGCTTTCGCCCACCAACGAGTTGGGGCCGGCGCGGGTGACGCGGACCGGCAAATATGTTCCCAGCAGGGAACCGCCATCGATATCGGGGTGGGTGAAATTCAGCGTGCGATTGTCGGAGGTGCGGCCGATCCACTGGCCGACCGCCTGGTGACGGCCTTCGACCAGCACCTCGCGCACCGCGCCGATGGACTCGGCGTTGCGGCGGATCTGGATGGCGCGCTGCTTTTCCTGCAGGATGACGAGGCGGCGCTGCTTCTCTTCCTCGGGAATCTTGTCGCCCATCTCCAGGGCGGCCGTGTTGGGCCGCGGGGAGTACTTGAAGCTGAAGAGGGAATCGTATTGGACTTCGTCGAGGAGGCGCAGGGTCTGGTCGAAATCCTCTTCGGTCTCGCCGGGGAAGCCCACGATGATATCGGTGGTCAGCGAGTAAGGGCGCCTGGCATTCCTGATCCACTCGATGCGGCGCATGTAATCGTCGCGGGTGTAGAGGCGGTCCATGGCGGCCAGCATTTTCGAAGAGCCGGATTGGACGGGCAGGTGGACATGGTCGCAGATAACGGGGTTGGAGTCCATGGCGTCCACGATGGAGCGCACGAAATCGCGGGGATGTGAGGTGGTGTAGCGCACGCGGCGGATGCCGGGGATCTCGGCGACGCGGGCCAGCAGCGCGGAGAAATCCCAGCCCGCGGGGGAGGGGTCGCGGTAGCTGTTGACGTTCTGGCCTAGAAGCTGGATCTCGGTGTAGCCCTGTTCGGCGAGGCGGCGCGCTTCGGCCATCACGCTTTCGGCGGTTCGGCTGCGCTCCGGCCCACGCGTGAACGGCACCACGCAATAGGCGCAGGATTTGTCGCAGCCTTCGATGATGGTGATGTAGGCGCGGTGCGGGTTGTCACGGCGGGTGAAGGGCGTGTCGAAGGTCTCATCGGTATCGAGGCTGAGGCCCGTCACATGGCGGTTGCCGGCTTCCAGTTGCACCAGCATCTCGCCGAGCCGCGTATAACTGGCGGAGCCGGCCACCAGGCTGACGTGCGGCGCGCGCTCGAAAATCTTTTCGCCCTCCTGCTGCGCCACGCAGCCGAGCACGCCGAAAATTTTGCCCTTGCCGGCCGCGCGTTTGAAATTCTGGAGGCGATTGAAAACCTTCTGTTCGGCTTTGTCGCGGATGCTGCAGGTGTTGTAGAGCACCAGGTGGGCTTCTTCGGGTGTTTCCACCTGGGAGTAGCCCTGAGCCATGAGCGTGCCGGCGACCTTTTCGGAATCGTGGGCGTTCATCTGGCAGCCAAATGTCTCGAGGTAGAAGGTTTTCCCAGGCACTGCCCCTATTGTACCTTCGGTACGCCAGGCCTGCTTGCGGATCAGAGGCGCGGTATGATAGCCGATAGCTCCCGTGGGATACAAGGTAGTTCGCAGATGGGCGCTGTTGTGCGTCGTTTTCGCGCTTGGCGGTGCCGCGCAGACCGGCGACAAAGGCGTGAAGGTCTCTCCCCGTGATGCCGCCCGGTTCCAGGCTGAAAAGAAGCTTGCTCTGGTCGTAGGGATCAACGACTATCAGGAAGAATCCGGGCTCAGCAAACTGAAGTACGCGGTCAGCGACGCCGAAGAGCTTGCCACAGCGCTGCAATCATACGGCTACGTAGCGGATGTTCTCACCGACAGCAAAGCCATGAAGGTGACGATTCGCCGTCATCTGGCCGACCTGCTCAAGCGCGTCCAGCCGGATTCCGGCACAATCCTGTTCGCATTCTCCGGCCATGGCGGGCAAGTGGGGGGCGCACAGTACCTGGCCACTTACGACGCGGGCGCAGATTCGCTGGACAAGGATGGCATTGCGGTCGACGAGATCAAGAACCTTCTTGCTGAATCGAAGGCGGCGCGGAGGATGATGTTCCTGGATGCCTGCCGGAATGTGACAGCGCCCGGCGGCAAGGATTCCGCCGCGCCCATCGCGCCTTTCATCAAACTGGCTGACGCGAAAGGCCTGCGGATGCTGATCTCGACAGGTCCGAAGACGCGCAGTTACGAAAGCGACAAGCTGCGGCACGGCGTATTCACCTACTATCTGCTGGCTGGCCTCAAGGGTGGAGCGGCAGACCGGGACGGCTTGATCACTTTCAACGGCTTGGCCGATTACGTGACTGAAAAGGTCAAAGAAGACAAGCCAGGGCAGGTACCTTACACGGACGGGCAATCCACGGGCGACTTTTACCTGGGGGGAGAATACAAGGCGCAGCCCGAGCCCAAAGCATCTAGCGCCTTGAATCTGGAGGTGGAGCGTGAGTTCCTGGAGGATTTTGCCTCGCAACTGCCCAAGAAGGATGCCCAATTAAAGGAAGTGCTGCGCAAACGGGCCGAGGCGATGCGTACTGCGGACGAGGCCCCCGAAAAAGCGGCCCTGAAGCCGAAGACCGAACAGGTTGCGGAACTACGCAAGCGGGCTGATTCGCTTTACGACAAGAAAGATTACGCAGCCGCATATCCGCTGTACCAGCAGTTAGCCGGACTGGGCGACGGGTGGGGTATGGCCAGGATGGGCACGTATGACCTGGGGGACCGAGGTATTGCGCAGAACTACACTTCGGCCGAGGCCTGGTACCGTAAAGCCATCCAAGCCGGCGAGCCGGCGGCCTTGAACGACCTGGGAGTAATGTATGCGAACGGCGAAGGCGTAGCCAAGGACGAAGCGCAGGCCGTTGTGTGGTACCGCCACGCTGCCGATGCCGGCAATGCCACTGGTATGAGTTATTTGGCCAGGATGTACGCGAATGGCTGGGGTGTAGCGAAGGACCAGGCGCAGGCCGTTTCGTGGTATCGCAGAGCGGCCGACGCCGGTCTTCCGCTCGCCATGAACCATCTAGGGGCAATGTATGAGGCTGGCTGGGGAGTAGCGAAGGACGATGTGCAGGCCGTTTCGTGGTATCGCAAAGCGGCCGATGCCGGCGATCCGGCTGGTATGACCAATCTGGGCCGGATGTATGCGTCTGGCTGGGGTCTGGCGAAGGACGATGCCCAGGCCGTTTCGTGGTATCGCAAGGCGGCCGAGGCCGGCAATCCGGCCGGTATGACCGAACTGGGCTGGATGTATTTCGCTGGCTGGGGTGTGGCGAAGGACGGTGCGCAGGCCATTTCGTGGTATCGCAAAGGCGCAGACGCCGGCAATCCGGACGCGATGAACTATCTGGGCTCGATGTATGCGGCTGGCTGGAGCGTAGCCAAAGACGAAACGCAGGCCGTTTCGTGGTATCGCAAGGCGGCCGATGCCGGTCTTCCGATCGCCATGAATAATCTGGGCGCCATGTATGCGGATGGCCGCGGCGTAGCGAAGGACGAAGCGCAGGCCGTTTCGTGGTATCGCAAAGGGGCGGACGCCGGCAATCCGGACGCGATGAACTATCTGGGCAGGATGTATACGGATGGCCGCGGTGTAGCGAAGGACGATGCGCAGGCTGTTTCGTGGTATCGCCAAGCGGCCGATGCTGGTCTTCCGGTAGCCATGAATAATCTGGGCGTCATGTATGAGAATGGCCGAGGTGTGACCAAGGACCTTCAGCGGGCCATCGCCTGGTACCGCAAGGCATCTGAAGCGGGATTCGGAGCCGCCAGACAGGCGCTCACCCGTCTCGGGCAAAGATAGCGAGTGTGAGGCGAATCACTGGTGCGCACGGGACTGCCCGACCGGCCGGCCGGCACGACTTTGATAAACTTGGGGTAAGAGGGCCAATCCTTGAAAATCTTTCTCGATACCGCAAACCTGGATGAACTGAAAAAGGGCGCGAGCTGGGGCATTGTCGATGGTGTGACCACGAATCCCACGCTGATCGCGAAAGAAGGACGGCCGATCGCCGAACAGGTGCGCCTGATTTGCGATATCGTCGACGGCGATATCAGCGCGGAAGTGGTGGCGACGGAAGCCTCCGCGATGATCCAGGAAGGCCGGGCGCTGGCCAAGATCCACAAGAACATCGTGGTGAAGTGCCCGCTCACGCGCGACGGCATCCAGGCGACCAAGGCTCTGTCGTCGGAGGGCATCCGCGTCAACGTGACACTCTGTTTTTCGCCGGGGCAGGCGCTGCTGGCGGCCAAGGCGGGCGCGTACATCATCAGCCCGTTTGTGGGCCGCCTCGACGACATCGGCTGGACGGGGATGGACCTGGTTCGCCAGATTTTGCAGATCTACGAAAACTACGGCTACAAGACCCAGGTCCTGGCGGCGTCGCTGCGTTCGCCGCTGCACGTGGTGGATGCGTCGCTGGCAGGGGCGCATATCGGCACCATGCCCTTCAAGGTGCTCGACATGCTCTTCAATCATCCGCTTACCGATAAGGGACTGGACCAATTCCTGAAGGACTACGCCAAGGCGTTTCCGGAGGCGCCGGCCCGATAAGGCTTGCGTCGATGCCGTTTCCTCTAGGTTGGTCCCACGGCACGGTGCAGGCCGTCACGCTTGCGCTGGCCGGACTCCTCACGGTCCTATTGGCGATTCTGGGATATCGTGCGTGGCGGGATTCGCGCGTCACGTCGGAAGAGCGCGAGCGGCGCCGGCGCGACGCGCTGGCGACGCATGGCAAGATGGCTGACGCGGTGCTGGTTGAGATCCGCGAAAATCTTCTCTTCTACACCTATGCCGTGCGCGGTGTGGAATATGCGGCGTCGCAAGACGTTTCGGCTTTGGGGGAACGCGTTCCCCGTGATTACTTCTCGATTGCTTCGGTAGCGGTGAAGTTCGACCCGCGGAACCCCGCGAATTCCATCGTGCTGGCGGAGGGTTGGAGCGGGCTGCGGGTTGAGCATGCCGATGATGCGGCGGGCGATTCGCACAACGAGGTGCGAGGCGCCTGAGCCTGGCATCGGGGCTATCGTTGCCACACGGGAACAGCGCCGTTATGAGGAAGACCTATTCGCCAGCGAGGTGCCATGTGAAAGGGGGCTCTTATAAAGCGGGTAAAGGGGGCGCCCGTTCTTGGCGCGGCGCAGCGAACGCTTGACGGCGAGCACCATTCTGGCCACCCCTGCCAAGCCCAGTCACAACCCCAGCAAATTTATTTTCACTTGATTCTTCAATCATTTAGATTCTCCTACCCTCAATCTCCCCAACCTCGCCTGTTAGCCTGAAACCGGGATGGACCCTCACCCGGGCCCGTCCCATTTCTATTTAATTAAGGAGCCATCATGGCAACAACTGCTCAAATCGCCGCCAATCGCCTCAACGCTCAGCAGTCCACGGGTCCTCGCACCCCTGAAGGCAAAGCCGTGTCTTCGCAGAACGCTTTCAAGTCCGGCCTCGACGCCGATTCCCAATTCTGCTACGGCGAGGAGCGCGCCGACTTCTACCGCCTCCAGGTTGAATACTTCACCCGTTTTTCGCCCCAGTCGCCCGAAGAGCGCTTTCACGTCGATACCCTCCTCCGCAACGAATGGTCGCTCCGCCGCCTCTTCCGCGCCGAAGCCCACCTCTGGGAATTCAACACCACCCACTGCTCCCGCCGCGACGGTGCCCCCCTCGGCGAAGGCTTCAACAACTCCAGCCCCGTCTTCATGCGTCTCCACCGCCGCATCACGCTCTTCGAAAAATCCTACGAGGCATCCCTCACCAAGATCCAGACACTCCAGGAGGCCCGCAGGGCCTCCGACTCGCCGCCCGCCCGAGCCACCGAAGAGGAACTCACTTACCCCGGCCCCACCATCTACACGTTTGGCTTCGATCGCACGCCACTCCCCGC